>Ga0334722_10000516_pt1 | contig 56576 bp, 41 predicted proteins | sample C3_bottom_MG_FD_207210 | JGI IMG/M metagenome (GOLD analysis project Ga0334722, IMG submission 207210) | Sediment microbial communities from Yellowstone Lake, YNP, Wyoming, USA - C3_bottom | ecosystem: Environmental > Aquatic > Freshwater > Lake > Sediment | place: USA: Wyoming | collected...
GGCCAGTGCGAGCCCACTGGCAGTAACATCGTCTACACGTACACGATTACGAACACCGGCAACATGGACGACACGTTCGACCTGACCAAAACAAATGGCGGGGTGCTCTCCAAGGCTTCAGTATCGCTGGCGCCTCTCGGCCACGAGGATGTCACCTTGACCGTGACGGTTTCCGGCACCACCACCGACGGGGTCAGCGCAGCCTCGACAGGCGGTACGCTCAACACACCAGTCACCTTCGTTGCCCATCCGTCCGACTCTGCCAGCCTGCAGACGAGCGTGTGCGAAGGCGACCTCAGCGGTTCTACCAAGACAATGACAAACGGCGATACTCACTACGAGGCCGGCGACATCGCTTCTTTCAAAATCCATGTGGTCAACGGCGGGACTTACGCCGCGACCAACGTGGTTGTATTCGACGCGCTGCCCACCGCCACCCTTGAGGCGCCATTTACCGCTCAAATCGGCGGCGTTGATGTCGGCACATGGGGGGCAGGCGCGCAGAGCAACGAACTGACCTATAACGCTGGGACAATGGCTCCTACCGACAACTTTGACCTCATCGTGACCGGCAAGGTAAAAGGCGGGTTGACCGACTTTACGACGACTATAGACAACTCGGCTCACATCACTTACGACCACGGCGGTCCGCATGACCCGACACCGCCCTCGCCGCCTAAGGTATACGCGCCGAACCTGACGGTCGTCAAGTACCAGGGCACGGCATCAAACTACTCTGACGCATCCACCAGTGCAACCGCTCTGGACGCCAACCCTGGTGACACTATTTACTACCGGGTCGTAGTCACCAACACCGGGCATGCTAAAGCGAGTACCGTCACGATATCGGACTTGATCTCGACTTACCTGGACACCCCGACGGTAACCGACGATGGTGGCGTAACCGTCAATGCGCACTTTAACGGCACAAACGTAGTAACCGACGCCGTCGACCTCGATGACGTAGACCACGTATCCGGCACGTTCGACACGTTTACGTTCGACTACAACGCTAAAATCAAAAAATAAAGGCGTTGGACTGAACTCATGGGCGTCGTGAACAAAATATCGAAGGCGATATTCCTGCGGGGGGCCGCGGCCCTGTGCCTGCTTGTGGCGTTGTTTGCCCAAAGCCAGGCATGGGCCGCGCCTCCGCCCGGCGCCACCATACTGAATACGGCTACTGCGGACTACAGGGACGCATCTTCAACCCTGATGCATGCTAGCTCAGGGACGGTGACCATTGTAGTTGCGGGCCCAGTGTCCCTTGCCGTTACCCTCGAAGACAAACCGGACCCGGTCGTCGCCGGAGAGGATATAACGTATACCATAACGGTAACCAACACATCGGGACTGCCTCAGACCGGGGTCAAGATTACCGACCTGATACCCGTCAAGACCACGTTTGTCAGCGCGGACTCCGGCGGCAAGCACATCGGCGGGACTGTGATATGGAACATAGGAAACCTCGCAGTTGGCGAGACGAAGACATTGCACATGACGGTCAAGGTCGATAACGACTCGCCTGAAGGCCTTATAATTACGGACGACATAACTGCGACTTCAAACGAGGTTGCGGCCCAGTTCCTGTCGGTGGACACCACTGTCAGGGCGCGTACAAAGGGAGCGGTACAGTTCTGTGACGCATCATTCAACAAGGTATACGAATACAGTATCAACGACAGCCTCATCTATTTACAGGTGGAAGACAAGGACCAGAACACCGACCCGAAGTCCAAACAGACGGTCAAGGTGGTGGTCGAGGACTACCATGTTCTGCCGGACGGCACGGTGGTGGTGGGCGACAGGGTGACCGTCACGCTGACGGAGACCGACCTGGATACAGGAATATTCCACGGCTTCATTAATACAAGCCCACCAGGCGGCGGCGCGGTCGACAAGACCGACGGCATACTAACGCTTACTGATGACTCCAGGCTGAAGGTAACGTACATAGACCCGCTGGATAAAGACCCTGTATACGACGACTCCGCATACGTCGACCCGTTCGGCACCGTATTCGACGCCGTAACAGGCGTCCCTGTCCAGGGGGCCATCGTGAGGCTTATAGACACCGTAACGGGACTTCCGCCTTTCGACGGGCCTGGCGGCCTCGTGCCTACCGGCCAGCCGAGCACAGTTACCACAGGTGCGGACGGCAAGTTCAGGTTCGCGAAGGTAATGCCACATAATGGATACCAGATACTGGTGACTCCGCCCGCAGGGTACACCTTCCCGTCTGCCGGGGTCGCGTTCCCGCCCGGTTATGTCGTGGTGACGCCTGGGTCGAAGGGAGAACCTTTTACCATACCATTCGGTTCGCCTCCGCTCAACCTGGACATACCTCTCGACCCGGCTGCGGGCAGGCTGGGCGTGACCAAGACTGCTGACAGGGCTACCGCTTCGATAGGGGACGTGGTCAGGTACACCATCAAGGTGACCAACTCAGGCCTGTCCCCGCTCCTGGGCGTCACTGCCGTGGACACGATGCCGCACGGCGTATTTTACGTCAAGGGCACTACCACGTTTGGCGGCAGCCCGGCCCCGGACCCCGTGGAGGCGGGGGTGAGGGACATAGTGTTCAGCCTTGGCAACATGGCGTCCGGCGCAACAATCGAGGTTAGCTACAGCGCGGTCGTAGGCCCGGACAGCATGAGCGGTGACGGTAAGAACACGGTGTACTCGCAGGGGACGTTCGGGGGAGCCACTATAACGTCCCCGAAGGCGGTGTGCGCCCTCAAGGTGACTGAAGGGGTGTTCACCACGAAGGGTACGGTGATAGGCAAGCTGTTTATGGACGCCGACCGTGACGGCGTGCAGGACAAAGGCGAGAGGGGCTTACCCGGCGTTACTCTGTACATGGAGGACGGGACGGACGTAATGACTGACAAGGACGGCAAATACTCCATCGTCGGCATACTGCCCGGTACGCACGTCATCAAGGTGGACGGCATCTCGCTCCCGAAGGGCGCAGAGGTAATCCAGTCGTCGAACCGCTCGATGGGCGACGGCATGTCCCAGTTCGTGGACATGCCCCCAAGCGGGCTTGTGAAGGCGGACTTTGCTGTTATATCCGATACCCCGCTGCCGCCAGCCCCGGAGACAGACGCGGATAAATCCGATGTTGAAGACGTCACTGCTAAAAAACCGGCAGACACAGTTGAAGACCCGCTGCAAGAGGCCATAAAGGATATGACGCCCGACCTGGACATACTTGAGCCCAAGGATGGCCAGGCGGTATTCCTGAAACGCATAAACATAGTGGTGAAGTACCCGGCCGGGCACAAGCTCATCCTGACCGTCAACGGGAAAGTGGTGAGCGACGGCTCCGTGGGTATGGACCTCGTTTGTAACAAAGTTGCATTGAACAAGTTCGTGTCAGTAGGGATCGACCCGGAGAAAAATAACGTAATAAGGGCGGAGTTCAAAGACCAGTTTGGCATAGTCAGGGGTAAAAAGGAGATAACCGTTAGAATGCCCGGAAAGCCCGCGAAACTGACTGCCACTCCCGACAGGGCTGAGGCCCCGGCGGACGGCTCCACCGTAACCGAGTTCAGGGTGGACGTATATGATTACGAGGGTAACCTGGACATGACGCCGCACGATGTGACGGTGGAAGCATCGGCCGGCGAGGTGTTGGACAAGGACAACGACGTATCCACTCCCGGCGTCCAGGTCTATTCAAGCGGAGGCCCCATCTTATTCCACATCAGGTCTCCAAGGAAGTCGCAGGAGGCCGACATAACATTCTCATGCGCTACGGCCCAGGTGACCACGAAGTTCTTCTTCGCCCCGCACCTCCGTGACATGCTCATCGTGGGAGTAGGCGAGCTGACGGCAGGGTACGGTATGACGACGGGCAACACGGAGTCTATCGAACGGGACAGGGCCTTCGACGACGGGCTTTATGCGAAGGGCAAGGGCGCGTTCTTCATGAAGGGCGACATAGGCAAGGGGATACTCCTGACCGCGGCATACGACTCCGAAAAACGCAGGCAGGACGACGGGCTGTTCCGTGAAAAACTAAACGACGTTGAGTCCGAGGAGCGCTACCCGATATACGGAGACGAGAGCAAGACGGGACGTGACGCGCTATCCTCCGAGAGGTTCTACCTCAGGGTGGACAGGGGCCGCTCATACGCAATGTACGGCGACTACCAGACGGAGCTTACCGACACGAAGCTCTCCGCGTACAAGCGCGCGTTCAACGGGTTGAAGACCGAGGTAGATACGGGGCTTTTCAAGGCAAAGGGCTTCGCCACATACACCGACCATACGCAGGTTGTGGACAGCATGCTCGGCAAGGGCATAGCGGGATATTATTTCTTAAACAACACGCCGGTAGTGGAGGGGAGCGAGACGGTAGTCATAGAGACCCGCGACCACTTAAGGCCGGAACACGTGGTTAAGAGGGAGATAAAGAACAGGTGGTCCGACTACTACGTAGACTACGGGCTGGGCGCAATACTCTTCAAGGAGCCGGTACCGAGCCTGGACGCAAACTTGGACATGGTTTACGTCATCGTTAGCTATGAGAGCGCGGAGCCCGGTTCCAGACATTACATCTATGGCGGGCGTGGCGCCGTTACCCCGTTTAAGTGGTTAGAGGCGGGTTTCACGGGCGTGGTGGAGGAAAAAGACGTAACGGACTACCGTCTGACCGGCGCGGACGTGACGGTGAGGCTCCCGTACCAGACCACAATAAAGTCCGAGTGGGCAAGGACGGAGTCCATATTCACCGAGAACGGGATATTCACGCCAAGGGGCGGGGACGCGTTCTCGGTAAGGCTCGATAGCCACCCGGTAGACAAGCTCACCATAAACGGCTACTACGAGGACATAGGGCGTTATTTCGACAACCCGTCCGCCACTGAGGTGATGCGCGGGAAGAAACGCTATGGCCTTGACGCAAAGTACGAACTTAACAAGGACGTCAGGTTCTACGGGAAGTTCATAAGCGAGGACGACTTCATAAACAATATGGGGCACCTCTACGCCTCGACGGGGGTAGAAGGCACCTACAAGGGCGTTAAGGCGGGCATAGAGTTTATGCACGAGGAGTCAAACGACCGCTTCGTGCCCGTCACAAGCCCGAACACCCGCTTCCCGTTCGACATAAGCGCCCTGACGCCGAACAACATGACCGCGCTAAAGATGCGGGTCGAGACGAAGCTCTGGGACGACCTGTCCATAAACATGGAGCACACGCAGGACCTGTTGCACAACAAAGACAACTTAACACAGGCGGGCTTAGAGTACCAGTACAACAAGACGTCAAAGGTCTACCTGCGTGAGCAGTACCTGGCCAACGAGGAGCGCTCGCAGTTGAACACCGTTATGGGCAGCGAGACCGTCGTGGCGGCAAATACGGTCGCATACAGCGAGTACCGGCTTTCAGGCGGGGCCGACGGAGAGAGAAACCAGCACAGCCTTGGGCTCAAGAACAAGTTCGACCTGGGGTACGGAATAACGGGCAACATCGCGGTCGAGAAGATAAAGACGCTGACCGGCGACGAAAACAAGAATATGCCGGACGCCCTGTCCGTATCGACGGGTGTAGAGTACCTGCCGATGGACGACCTCAAGTGCTCCGCGCGCATCGAGTACCGCGACTCGAAGAAGGAGACATCGCGCCTGGCCGAGATAGGACTGGCGTACAAGATAGGCGACGACCTCTCCGCCATGTTGAAGGGACGGTACTTCGACGACGTTACCGACAATGCAGGCACAAGGACGATGGTGCGCGCATCTGCGGGCCTGGCGTACAGGCCGACATGGACGGATACGTTCAACGCGCTATTCAAGGCGGAATACAAGCACGAACGCTCGCCCGCCGACGGTCCCGGACAGGGTACTGATTCCTTTATAGCGGCCATGGAGTGCGTGTACCAGCCGACGAGGGACATCCAGCTTGTCGGCAAATACGCGGGCAAGCTCACGAGGGGCAGGGGGTTCAGCCTTTATACAGACCTCATCTCCGCAAGGGTGATATACGACCTGACCGACCGGCTGGACCTGGGGCTCACGTTCAGGATGCTTACAAACCACGGCGTTGGCGCGAGGACCTGCGGAGGCTCGGCTGAGGTTGGGTACAGGATAGTAAAGAACGTATGGCTGACGGCTGGCTACTCGTTCGACAGCTTCGACGCGGACCTGGCGCGCGAGGACTTCTCAGGACAGGGGCCATATCTTAAAGTACGGGTCAAGTTCGATGAAAATTCTGTCAGGAAGCCTCCAATTTTGTAGAAATTCTGCAAATATATGGTATACTGTGTTCCCATATGACAGACCTTTTTAAATCATCCGCCGACTACGTCCAGTTATTCCATGCGGTATCTCTGCTGCTGCTTGCCTATTACTGTATAGTAGGCAGGGGCCGCCTGAGACATCACATCCCATTCCTATGGCTGGGGATATTCGGCTCGGCGCTGAGCCTGCTGGAACTCCTGAACCTCCTGGCCGGTAGCCTGGGCGACGCCCCTGCCTTTGCCGATGCGCGCGGCCTGCTTGCGGCAGCGTCTTTCCTGTTACTGCTTGAGTTCGCAAGGGTCAGCACAGTCAGTATCACAAACAGGGGCCCTGGCCGCTGGGTACTGGCACCGTTTGCCCTCGTAGCGCTGTTCGGCGCGAAGTTCGGCGTTTCCGGATTTGTTGCCGCGTCCTGTTACCTCCCCGGACTTGTAGGCGGGTTGTGGGCCGGGGCCATGCTGCTCACAGGCGCACGCAAGGTATCCGGGGAGTCGAAAAGCCAGCTCGTCTCCGCAGGCGTCACGTTGATGCTCTACGTGATAATTGCTGCACTGTCGGTACCTGCATCTGCAATATCGTTTATAGACTCAGAGAGGTTCCTGGCGGTTACCGGTATCCCTGCGCAGGTTATACAGGCGGCGCTTGCGCTCTGGCTTGCTATCTCGGTCGCCTACTTCAACAAGACCGAGGCCCGTATCGAGAAGGCATCTGCCGACAGGCATTCGCTCGTGCCCCTGGCCATCATACTTGTCATACTCGTCACAGGATGGTTCTTAACCGACCTTGTCGGCAGGTACGGCGAGAACGGGGAGAGGAAAAAACTGCTGTCCTGGACCCTCACTGCGGCCTCCGCAATAGACCCGGAGCGGGTCGAGACGCTCACCGGCAGCCCTGCGGACATCGGCAAGCCGGAGTTCGAGCGCCTTCGCCTGCAGCTTCAGGCCATACATGCCGCTAACCCGGAATGCCGCTTTGTCTACCTTATGGGGATGAAGGACGACAAGATGATATTCCTTGCGGACGCCGAGCCCTCCACGTCCAAGGACTACTCTGCCCCGGGCGACGTGTATGAGGACGCCACCGCAGCCGACATCGCGGACTACAGGGCGGAGCGTTCGTACATTAAGGACATATACACGGATTCATGGGGTACATGGGTATCAGGCCAGACGCCCATAAAGACGCGCGACGGCAAAAAGCTGTTGGGGGTTATCGGCATGGACATCAATGCCGCCAACTGGATTCGCACCGTCAAGCTCTACAGGCTATTCTGCCTGGCCATAGCACACTTCCTCTGCCTGCTGACGCTCCTGTTCTTTGTAGCGTGGCACAGGACCAAGGAAGCGGTCACCGACGCGGCGGCGCTGGTCGAAAGGAAGAACCTCGAAAAGCAGAGGGCGGATTTCAGCGAGATGGTAACGCAGGACCTGCGCTCTCCGTTGTCTTCGATATACGGTTACACGGACATGCTGTTGACCGACATGAAGGACGAACTCTCTGAGGAGACCGTCTCTGTCGCTACGGACATACAGGAGAACTGCCGCAAGCTGGTCGGCATGATAGACGACTTCATGACGCTGTCGAGGCTTGAGTACGGGGGCATAAACTTAAACAAGACCCTCACCGATTTCGGCAGGCTGGTAAAAGGGGCCGTCACCGACGCCTCTAACAGGGCTAAGCAGAAGGAAGTATCGGTCGAGCTTGACATGCCGGACGGCATACCTAAGACGGTGATAGACAGGCTGCAGGTGGAGCGCGCCATATCGAACCTGTTGCAGAACGCGATGGAGCAGTCCCCGCGCGGCGGCATGGTAAAGGTTAATGCACGGCAGACCGAGGTGCGCGGCGTGAAACACCTTGCGGTTTCCGTAACGGACGAGAGCGCGCCAATACCGGAGTCTGAACGCGATAGGGTGTTTGAGAAGTTCCAGGTACGAAAGGCGGGTTCAGTGAGGCGAAACGGTCTCGCGCTTGCTATAGTGAAGGCGGTCGCCACAGCGCACAACGGCTGGGTGGAAATGGAAGCCGGCGGACAGAAGGGCAACACGTTTACGATATACCTGCCTTTAGACTCGCTTGAGGGGCGGCAGTGATGGACGGAGCAAAGGGATTGATAAGGCAAGCGGTTCACGACAGGCTGGGGGAGGTCGCCAGCACTATCTTCCTGAGCCGTGTGGACAAGACATTGGAGCAGGCGGATGGCAGCCGGGATTCGCTTCTGGAGGCCTGCACAAAGATAACAAAGATGGTCAGCCTTTTCATCGGCGTGGACGAGGCCCAGGCGGTGGGCGGTCTGCTCGACGACGTAATGAAGAATGTGAAGTGAAATAAAAGGGGCCGCGAGATAAACGCGACCCCTTATTTTGTCTGACTGCGAAACTACTCCTACTGTCCACCCTGTCGTGACTTCTTCATCTGCTCGATAGCCACACGCATCTGTTCCTGCTGGGCCGGGGGCATGCCCTTCATCTGTGCTTCCATCTGTGCTATGGCCGCGTCCATCTGCTGGCCTGCTTCGCTCTGGGGCTGCGCCGGGGCCGCCTGTTGCTGGGCCTCTGAGGCCTTCTTCGCCTCTTCCTGCATCTGCTTTGCGCTTTCCTGCATCGCTTTACTGGCTTCCTCCATCTGCTTCGCGCTTTCCTGCATGTCGCCTGCGAGCTTTTTCGCGGCTATCTGGCCGGAGATGCCCGCTACGACAAGGATTGCGCCGATGATGCCAAATACGAGCCACGCCTTGCCGGAAGCTATTTTGTGGACCTCGACGCTCGCAATTACGAGCAGGTATACCCATATCAGGGTAGAGACGACCATGCCCGCGTAGGGAATCAGGTTAACTATCATGAGTATGGGAGTGAATGCGCTGGCGTACGCGCCGCACCTGTATGCGGTCTCGTAGTCCTCAGTGGAGCCCATCAGCTTCCATATGACGAATATTATCGCCGCACCGACGAAGCCGAATATAGCAACACCTATAGGTACGAATATTATAGCGCCGACGCCAGCGGCCATGCTTGCCGCCAACTGGAGTCCTAACAGGCTGACCACGGCCTGTATAAGCCCGCCTATCACGCCCATCGCCACCATGAACACGAGTGGCTCGACAAACCCGCCCGTTTTAGGCATATCTCTGTAAAACGAGGCCGGAGACGTGATGAACCTTATAGCCGTCTGCGGGATGGCTGCGAAATCAATACCCTTCTGTTCCATTGACGCCTCCTTTATGTGTGTGCTGCCGTTGACCTCTTTGACCTGGCAAAGTGTAATATAAAAGTGGTTTATACGCAAGCAGGAATAAATTAAGCAGGTCTATATAAAGAATTTACTTGACGGGACATGTGGCCGCGTTTATAGTATATTAACTAAATCAGTCATGTACCGTCGTCATCTTGAAGGAGTCTTATGTCGATTGAGGGTAAGGTGCTCGTGGTTGACGACCAGCCCTTGAACGTTAAGATGCTGGCTGCCAAGCTGTCCGAGTCGGGCTATGAGGTGCTGAAGGCCTTTAACGGGTCGGAAGCCATCCGGTTGGCGCGGGACGGAAACCCCGACCTGATACTGCTCGATATAACCATGCCCGGCATGGACGGTTACGAAGTGACCAAGATACTGAAGGCCGACCCCGCTACCAGCATAATCCCTATAGTCCTTCTTACCGCCCTCGATGCAGTCAAGGACAAGGTCAAAGGGTTGAACGCGGGTGCGGACGACTTCCTTTCAAAGCCTTGCAGCCCCACCGAACTGCTTGCCCGCGTACGTTCACTGGTCCGGCTCAAAAAACTTCAGGAGAAATTGGGCTCGATGGCCGAACGGGGCGGAGCGTCTGCCTCAGGCCAGTCCGGGACTGCGGTTACAGAAAACGCCCCCATCCTGATTGTCGAAGACAATGCCTTGATCGCCAAGATATTCAACGGCGTCCTTGTCAATGCAGGATACCGTACCGTTGTCGCAACAGACGGGAAGGACGCATTAAGGGTACTGATAGAAACAAGGCCCTCCCTGATTTTGCTCGACCTGGTGCTCCCGGATATGAACGGCATCGACCTGCTGCGGGACATAAAGGCCGACCCGTCCACCGAGGACATAGTGGTAATCATAATATCTTCGCTCTCCGACCTGGACACGAAGGTTAGGGGGATAGAAACAGGCGCCGACGACTATCTCGTCAAGCCGGTAGACCATGCAGAACTGATTGCGAGGGTCAGGGCGGCCTTAAGGAAAAACGATGCAAGGCAGAAGCTCCAGGCCCGCCTTGAAACGGCCACTACGCAGTCACTGACGGACAACCTCACCGGACTCTACAACCGGCATTATTTAAAGTCCGCGTTCGAACGGGAGATACCTATATCAACAAGGTACAGCCGCACGTTCTCTGTAATGATCATCGACATAGACGATTTCAAGGGCGTAAACGATACCTTCGGCCACCTGTCCGGCGACAGCGTGTTGAGAGAGATGGGGAGCCTTATCAGAAATAACGTCAGGGCAAGCGACCTGGCGGTCAGGTACGGTGGCGAGGAATTTGTGGTATTTCTCACGGAGACTGCCCTCGACATATCCCTTTCTGTGGCAGAGAAGCTGAGGATGGCCGTAGAGGCCCACCGCTTCTCCGATGTCGAAGACAGGAAGATAAAAGTCAGCATAGGTATAACAGAGTTTCATCCCGACGATGCCGAGATGGGGGCCATAATAAAGAGGGCCGACGACGCCCTTTACGCGGCAAAAAGAGAGGGCAGAAACAGGGTAAAGACGAGTCCGCCTTCATTGCAGCCGGGAAGGCAAATTACTGCCGTCTCATCGGAGACTATCACACAAAATCATTGACCTCGAAGCCGACCTCATCTTTCTTTACTATTCATCTTCATCCGTGGCACCACCCGCGTTGTCGGCTGAGTTGTCGGCAGGGGCGTCTTCGTGCTTGTCATAGCTGCGCTTGTCTGTGACGTTCCCGTTGGGGTCCGTGGTGGTGTAGGTGACCGATTTTTTGCCTTCTTTGTCCTTGCCTTCGGTCAGCGTAATCTTGTTGCCGTCCTTGTCCCACACGCTGCCCTTCTCCACAGTCTCAGGCTCTTTTGTTTCTGGCGCATGGTCAGTTGAGGCGGACTCTGAGCCAGGGTCAATCCCCTGGGCTTTCTTCGAGTCCTCAATAAATTTCCGGTCCGCTTCCTCAGCCAATTTTCGCTTCGCGTCCGAGTCGTTGTCTTCAGTATCATCGTCCTGCTTCTTTATATCTGCCGGCTTGTCGACTTTATTCTTGACACTGCCGGATTTTTTCGCTGTCCTGCCCTGCTGCTCCTCTTTTACTTTGTCGACTTCCTGTCCGAGCCTGTCCGATTCGCTCTTGATCCACTCCTTGTTCTTTTCCATATCGTCAGTTGACATGTTCTGCACTTTGTTCATGTAGGCGATTGCATCGTCTCGGAGCTTTATCTCTCTCGCTGTCGGCCCAGTATTTTCACCTTCATCGCCAGGCTCCTTTATACCCGCCACCTTGTCCTTATCCGTGCATTTCTCTTCATCCTTGCATTTTTCTTTGCGCTTCTCCACTGCCGCCTTCTGTATCTCCTTTTGTTTACTTCTTACCTCCTGCTCTCTCTCCTTCTCCTTTACTACCCGTTCTTTTTCTCTTTCTACAGCGGCTGCTTTTTCTTTCTTAAACTCTTCTGACCTCTGGCGGAGGCTCTCCGGCGTCGAGCCTGCCGGTATTTTAGGCCCCCACCCGTCGGCTTGCGCATTTTTGTCTTCCTGTTCGCCGAGCCGATTTTTTATGGCGTCGAACCCCTTTCCGAGCGTGTTATCAAAAATCTTTGCTGCCGTGTAGCCGCCGGCCATGCCGCCTGCGATGGTGCCTGCAGGCCCGCCCGCGCTGCCGAAACCTCCGCCGATGGTGGCGCCGACAGAAGTTACGGCCATTTTAGTGATGCCTTTCATTACGGTGAAGAACCCTTGCCCCCAACTGCCGCCTGATGTCTCGCCCGCCGCCGTTGAGGTGAAACTTGTGACTTCTATCGCGTCGGCTACCGCTTCGCCTCCGACTTTAATAATTTTGCTGCCGCGTCTAAGGGCGTCTCTGGTTTCCAAATGACCGCCTATAGAGGATGACGGCGCGCCCATCTTGTTGCCCCTCCATGCGGCACTCTGCTGGCCGGCAGCGGCATTGCCCAGGGCATGGCCAACGGCCTTCCCGCCCCCTCCAATGGCTGTCTCGCATTCGTCGGAGGCGGCGGTTTTGTTTATCTTGTCAATGACGTCTCCGGCGGATGCGTGTGCGGTTACGGGTGCGGTCATGCCCCACACGGCCAGTGCGATGAAGAAGGAGCAGGCCGCTATGAACGGCAGGTGCGACTGTATGCGTTTCATGGGACGTGTCTCCTTTTTACTGCGCCTTACGCGCTTCTTCTACCAGGTCTTTTATCTGGGGCAGGTAAGCCGACGAGAAGTTGTGGTTGATAAAGTCCGCCTCACGAAGGCCGTATCTGCCATTGTCGGTCTGGAACCACAGCACGAGCACGTTGTTCGGGTCCACCGGGTGGCTCAGGAATACGAAGCAGTCCACGGGCGTCTTGAGTATGGAGACCACCTTGTACTGCCCTATCTTTTTGCTGTTGGCGCGGATGAGGTCGAAGGTCTCCTGAGAGGTCTGGGGTACGGTGGGCTTCAACCCGCTCAGGTCGCCCTTCCTGACCCCGGCCAGAAGCAAAGACGTCAGTTCACGGTAGGGCCTGAACTTTTTGTCCTCTTCATAACGGACGAGGGAGGTGACAGAGCGTTCGAAGCGCACGTTTGCCGCCGCGAGCATGGCTTTGTCAACGTCTCTGTCCGCTGGTACTCCACCTTTGGAGAACATCTTCTCGGACGCGGTTATCGTTTCGCCCACAGCGACAGTTACCGAAAGTAGTGGAGGCATGGACGTTGTTTTACGTTCCCATTGCGGCTGAAGCTCGAAGGGAGGTCTGCCGTTCTGCCGCACGAAGTCACCCAGGAGCAGCCTGGCATGCGTGATGGTAAACCGCTTGTCCGCGTACTCCCAGTATGTGAGTATGGCTGTGTCGCTCCAGGGGTGGTAGAACATGACGGCCTTTGTGTTCCCTTCGCCCGCTATGGCTGTATACGTGGCTGAGGTAAAGAAATAAGACCATCCGACTTCGGGAGGGGTTTCGGTGAACAGCGCGTCCTCTATGTCCGTGAAGTCCTTCAGGCCGGAGGCGGAACTGTGCTTCTTGAGCGTATTTATGGGTTCCACGATGGCTTCGAGCCGGAACGCTCTCGCCTCTTCTACCAGGCCCGGGCCTGAGCCCGTCAGCAGTTGTCTGGCCTCGACGTTATTGGGGTTCAGTACGAGCGCCTGCTCGAAATCCATTTTCGCTTCCTTGTTCCTGCCCATAGCCATGTACGCCTTGCCGCGCAGTGTACGGGTCTGGTCCTGAGGGTACACGGACCTCAACGCGTCTGAATGGTGCGCGATGGCCTCGGCCGGTCGCCCCAGCTTTGTAAGCACGTCGCCCAGCCCGTTTTGCGCATAGCCGTCGTTCGGGGACGCGGCGACAGCGGCCTCGAAGTCCTTTAGCGCGCCGTCCAGGTCTCCATTTTCCACCTTCATGCTGGCCTGTTTCAGGAGGGATGCGATACTGCCCCCCTGAGGCGAAGCAGCAGAAGCGACGTAGGATAATGAAAGGCTCGCCAGTGCGAGCATGAGGAATATCACAACTTGGGCGGGAGTTGACTTCATGGTTTTCTCCTTGCAGGTTTGGCATGACTTCTATTGATTTATAACATACAGACAGCCTTGATGTCCAGAATTATTACGGTAAATTATAGGCTTTTGGTATGCCCGTCATAGAATTATGTTGACTTCCGCACAATTCGGCCTTAGTATGCTGGAAATATAAGTACGTAGTAATAGTGTGATGGTTTACCGGTACGATTAATGCAATCCATGAAGGTCAGGAAAGTTCTATTAGCGGTTGGCGTGTCTGTTGTCTTTGGGCTTGCCGCATATTATTTCGTATCCTCTGAAACGACAGAGGCGCCACGGCAGGAAGCCCCTCCCCAGGACAGCAACACCATCGCCAGCATGGAAGGTTTCAAGCTGATAGACCAGGAGTTCGACCGCGCTAAGATCACTATAACGGCAAGACGGGCCGCGCTCACCACGAGGAGGATACACCAGTTCTACAGGCTGGCTATCGGAAACGTGGTCGAGATGGACGGGCCTTCCTTTGTGATGGCCGACCCTGACGGCGGCCAGACTGCTATCACTGGCAACAAGGCTGTCGTGGACCCTGCAAAAAAAGAGGTAGTCTTCGAAGGGGGATGCCTGGTAATGGCCCCGGACGGCGCAGAGCTTCGCTCCGAGCTTATCGTATGGAAATATGCGCGGGGATATCTGGACTTAAAAAACGGATATACGCTGAAGAAGGGCGGACACGAATATAAAGGCGACAGGTTGACTGCCAACCTGCGTCTGTCAGGCATGGACCACAAGATATTCTGATACCCATACCCTCCCCACCTGCGGGGGAGGGCAGGGTGGGGGCTACTCGGTACTTAGTCAACAGACTGTTAGGGGAGGGGCATTATGTTAAACAGGGTGACGAAGCTTATTCTGTCTTCGGTTGTCGTATTGTCCGTGTTTTTCGTTATGGGCGCACCGGAGTCACACGCCGCCACTGCGGCACAGCTTGTACAGATGGGGCGCGACAAGCTCGCCGCGCACAAGCTCGTCGAGGCCGACCTGTATTTTCAGCAGGCGCTCACAGCCGACCCTAACGACCAGAATGCCAACTTCTTCCGTAGCCTCACCCGCTTCCTCGTGATATACGAAGAGCCTGAGTTCGACAGCAGCACCGCGATGGACAGCCTGAAGGAGTTCTTGGACGGCCTCCATGCGAGCGGGACGACGCCGAGCGTATACGACATTACAGGCAAGGTGCACAATGGCTACAATATACCGAAAGACGCCAACGGGCACACGCAGTTTTACTCAGGCGCCCCGACCGGCGCAAAAGTCCAGGAATATCTATTCACCAAGATAAAGCCGAAGGCAGACGCCTCCATAGCCAACATAGACAAACTCGGGGGCGCATTCACTGTAGTGCTCTCCCCCGCCGAGAACGGCACAAGCGAGTATGTACTCGTAGACAAAAACGATATGCTGCTACTTAAGTCCATGCTCCAGCTGGTCAAGGCGACGATAGAGTTCTCCTACGTATACAACGTGGACATCGACCCATACGACCTCTACGGGAAGGAAGCCGCGAGATATATCGCAAACCCGGCAGGCGGGTTTTATATAAGCTATAAAAACGACGTACTGGGCGCCTCAAAGTATGCAAGCTTCCTGAAACCCATCGCCGGCAGGGGGACGTACCTGACGAGCGCGAAGGCGGACCTCCTCGCATCCATCGACACGTACCTTGCGGCCTCCGCCGCCATACGCGCGCGCGCCACGAGCTATATGCGCCGCATGATAACTCTCGACCCGGACATGGCCGCCAAGGAGGTCATACTCACCGACAGGCTGAAAAACAGCATCAAGCCCTCTCTGAGCGGCACGCCGTCGTATTTCCTGGACCCGAAGAAGGGCAAGGACACACACTTTGACCTGTCCAAGGCGTTCAACAGCGCCGCCCCGATAGATATACGCTCCAAGCTTCCGAGCTACGACCCCGTGACAAACAAGCCGGACAGTCCTGTCCCGGACCCTCTCTTTGGCGGGGTGTACGACGCAAAGGGTCTGACGGTATCCAACAAGAGCTGGTTCGGTAGCACCCACATAGATGAAGGGTTTATCGTAGCGACAGGCCAGGCGCAGGATTTGGTCTTCCAGGTCCGCGACGTGGACAGCAACACGGTGTCTGGCGCGACAGTGACCGCTACGTTCAACGGGACCGGTCAGGTGACCCTCACGGAGGACCATTTCAACGGAGCCGGGGCAGGATTTTACCACAAGAAATGGACGCCCGCCATTGCAGGCAACTGCAAGATAGTCGTTACGGCCCACAAGTCCGGGTACGCCTTCGATGCGCACAATTACGTAAACGGCGCAGTCGTTACTGTCATAACGGGAACGCCAGCCATGGATTTTTGTGCCACCCCGATGAACATCTCTGCACTCCCGTTCAACGCGATGGTCAATATCGTCAATACGGTCAGCACCGACCCTGACGACCCGTCACCGCCGTATGACTTTAACCCGGACAATACCGTATGGTATGTCTACACCCCGGCGACATCCGGCCAGATAAAGATAAGCGGCGCAAGCTCCGACAGTTGGAACTACCCGCCGGTAACAGGCGTGTTCGGCGGCAGTTGCGGCAACATGTGGGCTTTGGACTGGCGGGTATTCATAAATGACCCACTATTCATCGATACCACGGCAGGTGAGCCGGTATACATCATGGTCGGCCTGGCACATACATACGACTCGTCACATACCCCGTATGCCGTATTCACGACCCTGCACGTAGAGTCCGTGCCCGCAAGCGGGCCCGCGGACTGGAAGCCGACCACCGTATTCTCGCCAATGGTAGCGAGCGTGACCAATGCGGGCGTCGAGACCACCGGTCGGAGCGGCTGGTCACTAAGCAGGAATGGGGTTATACCGTTTTTATCGAACTCTACGGACCTGGTCACCAATGGTTACGATAACCTATTCGTGCGCGACACAGTAGCGGGCAAGACGGAGCGCGTGACCATGGGCTATGACGGGACGTCGGAGCCTGACAACGACAGCACATATAATGACATAAGCGATGACGGGAACTTCGTCGTGTACCAGTCCTATGCGACCAACATCGTAGCCGGGGACACCTTGGGGTACGACGATGTATTCCTCTACAACAGGACCACCAAGGCCACCACGCGCATCAGCATGGGCTATGACGGGTCAGAGGCGAACGGGTCTAGCGGAGTCCCCTATATATGCGGAAACGGGAAGTATGTGCTGTTCGAGTCCTGCGCGACCAACCTTGTATCAACCGACTCTAACGGTGTTGTATGGGACGCGTTCCTTTACGACGTACAGAACAATACCACGAGCATCGCCAGCCTGCTGCCCGACGGTACGCAGGTAACCAGTTCTATCTGGGACTATGCAATCAGCGCGGACGGGAGCTATGCATTGTTCCTGACAAGCGAGGGGCACTTCAAGCGAGACCTGGTGAACGGCGTGACTATAGAAATCAGTGCGCATGAGTACTGGAACGACCCGGCACGCAAGAACATCAGCGATGACGGCAGGTTCGATTCATATTATTTCAGCCCATTCGATATCGGGGTCGAAGACAGGTTCACAGGAAGCAGGGTGTCCATATCCTCCGGCGGCGGTGAGTTCTGGACGGGCGGCATGAGCGCGGACGGAGTCACTCTGGCCGCGACTATACATAACCCGTCCGACGGGACAACCAAGGTCTATTACGGGGTCAACCCGCTGTACCTCGACCTGCCCAGGGTAACCACCAGCGTAACCACCACCGGGGGTACTGAGCCTGCCGGCGGCTGGGTGGTGGTTAACCCGCCCGCGCCCGGGAACATATACAAAAAGGGTACTGCCGTGACGGTCACGGCGGTGCAGAGGGAAGACTATATATTCACAGGGTGGAGCGGAGGCGCTGCCGGGACGGCCAACCCGCTGTCCCTGACCATATCCGCAAACAAGGCCGTCACGGCCAATTTCATGTACAGCCCTATCGCAAATATCACCTTGACGCCGGAGGCACTCAGGCCAAGCCCACAGCTTTCCGGCACACAGGTGAAATGGACCGCGACGGCCACTGGGGGGCAGGGGACCTTCGAGTACCAGTTCTCCCGCAAGGGTCCGGGCGCAGGCATTCTCGATTACAAGGTGGTCCAGCCCTGGGGTACGTCGAACACCTGGACCTGGAAGTCGTTACCGGCCGACATTGGCGTCAGCACGGTTATGGTAGAGGTCAGAAACGCCATTGACGACAGCGGGACAAAGTCGAAGGTGTCGTCCGCATACACCATAACCTCGCCCGCGTCCCGCTTCTGGGGGCCAGCTAAAAAGTTCATTCCACGTACACGGTAGCAGCGCCTGTGGCTGTTACTCGCTGACGCCGATGGACTATATTATTTGAGCCGGGATGCCGCGCGCTGGGCTATCCACGACATCCTGGTCTCTTCACGCACGTACGCCTCGTAGCTCGCGCCTACGCCGTGCTTTATGTGCGCCCCGAGCCGACCCACGGGATGTCCCTTCTTCTTGAGTTTGAAACCTTCTGTCGATACCATCTGCCCTGTGCTCATAATGCCTCCAAGCTGATAGTGAGCGTTAGTATTGATAATAAATATCACACAGGACGGTCATATTGTCAAGAACAAATCCTAAGAGCTATATTAATAATCAATTTCTTTGGCGTAAGGTTTTCGAAGGGTTCGTATGATATACTAAAGACAGAGGTTATCATTGCAAACTTTTATTGAAAAGGAGTCTTTATGAAACGCATTATAATATGTATTGTCGTCGCGTTTTTTTTGGGTATATGTACAGTATCCGTGGCCGACGTTTACCCTACGCCAGTCATTGACCTGAAGGCAATGCCTGTAGATGGGCGGGTAAGGTTGAACTGGTGCAAGCCGAAGGGCATAGACGGGATACTATATTACGAGATATACAGGAAAACACAAGGCCAGGCACTGGGCGATGCGGACATCGAGCAGGCGAACAGGGTAGGTATTTTCGGGAGTGACGGGTCTTGCGTCGAGTACGTTGATACAGCCGTCCAGAGCGGCAGTTCGTACAGCTATGCCGTAATCGTCGTAGACCCCACCGGTGGCCGCTCGACAATAAGCACGTCCACGGAAGGCTCAAGTACGGTAGCGGCGATGCCATAGTCCGGGTAGGGGCACGGCTATGTAGTCATCTGTTACTGCGGGCCATCCTGCGGCAGTTCGAACCAGAAGACGCTACCCTCGCCGACCCCGCTCTCAACCCCGATCTTCCCATCGTGTGCCTCGACGACCATTTTGCAGAAGGTCAGCCCCAGCCCGCTTGAATACTTGTAGCCTTGCTTACGGGCCTCATCCTGCCAGAATTTGTCGAAGACTTTACCCTGATGCTCTGTGGGGATGCCGGGGCCGTTGTCCCGGACGGTACACCGGACACGGCCTTTCTCCTGCTCAAGGCCGATATAGACCTTCCCCGACGTGACCGGGACGAATTTGAGTGCGTTTCCGACGAGGTTCTGGAGCACCCTCGACAAAAGTTGCGCGTCACCCCTGACGAGTACCGGTTGCCCGGGAAGGGCGAGCGTGATTTGGCTCTCGCCCTTCAGTACATCCATCCTTGATACAACCTCGTTCGCGATTGCGCCGAGGTCGCTTGAAGTGAGGTTCAGCTGCATCCGGCCAGACTCCATCCTGCTCACGTCGAGCATCGAGCTGCACATCTCGATAAGGACTTCGGTGGATGCCTTGATGCGCTCGACGAAGTCACGGCCGTCCTCGGTGAGGTTCTCACTCTCGCTGGACCCGAGGAGATAGGCAAACCCGGCGATAGCCGTCAGCGGGTTACGGAGGTCGTGTACTATCATGTGGACGAGGCTGTCACGAAGTGCTTCGATCTCCCGCAGTCGTTCATTGGATTTTTGCAACGCCTCCTCCGCGCGTTCGCGGTCGTCGTTGAGTTCCTTAAGCTTCAACAGTATCTTGATCCTCGCAAGCACCTCGGTCTGGTCGAACGGCTGCGACAAGAACTCCTCCGCCCCAGCCTCTATGCCGCGAATACGGTCTGCTTTGGCGGTCAATGCCGTAATCATGATGACCGGTATGTTTCTGAGCTTCGGGTCTTCTTTAATCCGCCGGCACACCTCAAAGCCGTCCATCCCCGGCATTATAATGTCCAGAATTACCAGGTCGATTACCTGGCTTTTGATCTTACGCAAGGCGTCACTTCCGCTTGCCGCACTGACTACCGTGAAACCTCTCGGAACGAGCATGTTTTCGAGCAGCTTGAGGTTCGCCTCTTCATCGTCAACGCAGAGTATTGTCGGTTTTTGTGGATTCATTGTTGCACCCCGGAAAGGATTTCCTTGACCAACGCCAGGAATTTACGTGTATCGATAGGTTTCGTGACGTATTCGTCGAAACCTGCCTGCAACGCGCTTTCCCTGTCGCCTTTCATGGCAAAGGACGTAACGGCTATCGCCTTGATATTTCTGGTCTCAGGGTTGTTCCGTATCTCACGGATGACAGCAAAGCCGTTCATCACAGGCATCTGTATATCCAGCAGGACCAGGGCGGGCATGTGCGTGCGGGCCATCACCAGCCCTGTCAGCCCATCCGTCGCCTCCAGTACGTCATAGCCCTGATGGGTCAATATTTGTCTCATGAGTATGAGGTTTTGCTCGTTGTCTTCCACCACAAGGATTTTCTCAGGCATTATTTTTCCTCGCTTGCCTTAATGGTATTGTAAAGGTAAAGCGGCTGCCCTTGCCGAACTCGCTCGACACATCTATGCGCCCGCCATGGAGTTCAACCAATTTCTTGGTGACAGCCAGCCCGAGCCCGGTACCCTCATATTTTTTGTCGTAGGCGGAATCGAGTTGAGAGAATTCTTTAAAAAGCTTCTGGATGTCCTCCAGCTTAATCCCGATGCCAGTATCCTCGATACTAATCTCTATTTCCTGTGCTCCGGAGATTGCCCTCGCCATGACCCGCACGGAACCGCCGTCGGGTGTGAATTTCACCGCATTGCTCAGAAGGTTGAAAAGTATCTGTTTGAGTTTCCTTTCATCAGCCTCGATTACCATACCCGAGACCGGTTCCATCTGTAAATCCAGGCTGATCCCATGCCGCAACGCCTTCTCCCGATGCATTACCAGTGATGCATCAAGCACTTCTTTTAATGACACCATGTCCAGTTCGAGAACCATCTTGCCCGATTCCACCTTGGAGAGGTCCAGGATGTCATTGATCAGGCTGAGCAGGTGTCTTCCCGCCTTGAGGATGTACTGCACGTCTTCGCGCTGCGACGCATTCAGAGTGCCGAGAAGTTCATCCTCAAGCACCTCCGAGAACCCAATGATCGAATTGAGCGGGGTCCGCAACTCATGGCTCATGTTGGCCAGGAAATCAGACTTGGCCCTGGTCGCCGTCTCTGCCTCGAACTGTGCCTTCTCGGCATCGCGTGTCCGCTCCGCCAATTCTCTTTGCAGCCTCATCTTTTCAGTGATGTCTTCGATGGCCAGTAGGATGATGCGCTCTTTCCCCAGCACCCTGTGAATTTGCCGGGCATTCAGGAGCATTATGCGCCTGCCAATAGTAGCAAAATCGTGTTCAACCTCATAGTTGTCAAAGGTCGCCTGTTGGGGCAGGATGGTCCCTAGCAGCTCTCGCAGCCTGGGTATATCCCACTGTTTATTCCCCAGGTCATAGATTAGCTGCCCCACAGTCTCTTCAGGTTTTACCTTAAAGACTACGTAGAAGGAACGACTGGCGTTAACTACCCTTAAATCCTGGTCCAGAGCGATCAACGGTTCACGCACGGTGTTGATGATGCTCTCGGCGTATTCGCGGGCTTCGTCTTCGGATATCTTGGTTATTTCCAGTTCTTTGCGGGCTTTTTCCAGCCCATTTTCTATTTCCCTGCGCTCGGTGATGTCTTCGATTGCAAGGAGGATCAGCTGGGTGCCAATTTCTTGTTGGGTGACACGTCGGGCATTGAGCAACATGATTTTGTGCCCGATGTTTGAAAATTCATGCTTGACCTCATAGTCGTCTAACACGTTATTTTTGGGCAGAATCTCTTCTAACAACGTCCGGAGTTTGGGAATATCCCATTGACGGTTACCGAGGTCATAGATAAGGTTGCCTATAGTTTCCTGCGGCGTAACCTTGAATGAATCATAAAAACTGCGGTTGGCTGATAGAATTTTAAGGGCGGAATCAAGCACAAGAAGAGGTTCGCGCACGGTATCAATAATGTTCTCAGCATACGTGGCGGCAGCTTCCAGGCTATTTTCCAGCCTCTTACTTGCAGTGCTAGTAGATTCCGCGAGTTCATGCTGCCGCACAGCATTAAGTAGCAGTTCCTTGTTCATTGATGCGGTCTGCAGGTGTAGCTGTTGTTCTTTTGATTTGTTGTCTTTTTTCATTTTTGTAATTTATTGTTATCAGTCCAGCTTGAACTCTGCATGCTATTTACTATACCATAAAGGTGGACAAAGCAAAGGCCCTACGTTATAGACCGTAGGCCCCTTTTATAGAATTGTTATTTCTTACCTGCCGCCGATTAAATCCGATGGCTTGGGTGGCCCGTCCACCCAGTTGAGGTCCCATGCGCCGTCGATAGGGACGAAGAGCACTACGTCTTCATCGGCAGACCAGGCCTCGTGCACCATCTTGGCGGGCAGAAAGATGGACGACTTCGGCCCTAAAGACTCACGCTTGCCGTCGCACTCTAAAATAAAGGTCCCGCTAAGGATCACGAGCGTCTCATTGGCGGTGTGCCAGTGTTTAGGGATGTGAAAGTTCTTAGGGACGCGGATCATGAGCAGAGTCTCATGTGACACCGGGTCAACGTGCAGCATGGTGATCTCCGCCGACTTATCCCCCAGTTCCGGGAATATCTTATCCCACTTAAGGTCTTCGTATTTAAAGCCCATGGCATGTTGCGGCTGTCCCGTCGCCGGCATCAGTTCCGAACCTCTTGCAGAAGTCGGCCCTGCCGCCAATATGAGCGCCGTCAAGCCAAAGAAGACCGATACAAAGCGTGATACTAATTTCATGTCTCCCTCCTCCTCCTGATTGTACTTTACTATAAGTGTAGAACAGAAACAGACAGGTGTAAAGTCCTGGACGCGTTCTCATAAACCACAATGTACAAATATATATGCATATATGCACAGGTATGGATGGCGGGGTTAATGAAGGCGTTTGGCCTTGACCTTAAATGAACTATGATATAAGATGGTTTCGGGTTAGAATATGTCTGTACGCTAAGCTGATATTCCCATATATTTCAGTGGGCCCTGGTCCTGACAAAATTGTTTTTACAGGTGAGGTAAATTGGACTCCGAAGAAAAACAGACGCAGGTTCATGGCAGCCTGCTCGTCGTCGACGATGTCGAGATGAACCGCGACATGTTGTCTCGCCGGTTCGGCCGGGTCGGCTATACCGTCGAAACGGCTTCCAACGGCAAGCAGGCGCTCGAACTGGTCGGTTCCGGAAGTTTCGACCTCGTGCTACTGGACATAATGATGCCTGAAATGGACGGTATCGAGGTGCTCAAGGCCATCCGCGAGACGCGCTCTATGATAGAGCTTCCCGTGGTCATGGTCTCGGCAAAGACCGAGAGCCACGAGATAGTGACCGCGCTGAAGCTCGGCGCCAACGACTACGTCGTAAAACCGGTCAACTTTCAGGAAGCGCTCGCCCGGACACGCACGCAGCTTGAGCTCAAAAGGCTGCACCGGGAGCTGAAGGATGCCAAGGAGGCCGTGGAAAAGGCGTCCGGCGCGCTTGACATTGCAAACCGCCTTATACGGCAGACCTTCGGGCGTTATCTGTCCGACGACCTGGTAGACGACATCCTGGGTTCTCCCGAGGGAGCCGCCCTCGGAGGGGCAAGCCGCGTCGTCACCATTATGATGACCGACCTCCGTGGTTTTACCTCCTTGAGCGAGGGGCTGCCTGCCGAGAGCGTAGTGAGCATTATCAACATATACCTCGAGAGGATGACCGAGGTAATCATGAAATACCAGGGCACAATCATCGAGTTTATCGGAGACTCCATATTTGTTATCTTCGGGACGCCCGTCAGCAGGGATGACGACGCGAAGCGTGCGGTTGCCTGTGCTGTAGAGATGCAGCTTGCCATGGCGGACGTCAACAGGCGTTGCAGGGAAAATGGGTTTCCCGAGGTCGAACAGGGTATCGGCCTTAACACGGGAGAGGTGGTCGTAGGCAATATAGGCTCCGACAAAAGGACCAAATACGGTGCGGTAGGCCGGAATGTCAACCTCACGGCGCGCATCGAGTCCTATTCCCTGGGCGGCCAGATATTGATATCTGAGATCACGCATTCGGCTTGTGGCCCGGTCCTCAGGATAGACGACCGCATGGAAGTCAAGCCTAAGGGTGTCAAGGGGCCGATAGCTATATACGAAGTCGGTGGGATCGGCGGCGATTTTAACCGTTACCTGCCCGAGAAAGCCAACACCGAGCTCGTCGAGCTTCCACGGATGCTTCCTGTCAGGTTCTCCATACTCGAAGGCAAACACGCAACGGAGGAGATGCTCGATGGAAGCGTGGCAAGGTTGGGGCCGAAGGGTGCAGTCATACAGTCCAAAGCGGCCGCCGAGCGCTGGACAAACCTCAAGCTTTCACTTTTCGACATGGACGGAAAGGAGTCTGCGACGGACTTATACGCGAAGGTTACGGAACACGGCCCGGATGCCGCGCATGAGTTCAGGGTCGATTTTACCTCCGTCCCCGGCACGGCGAAAACATTCATAGGTGAAATTGTCGAGTGGGCGCGCAGTAATCCGGCATAAAGGAGTAGCCCGGCCATAAGGGCGGCCGTCCATCATCCGAGCAGCGCCTCTATCTTGCCCAGGAGCCTTTTTAAGTCCACCGGTTTAGTGTCGTAGTCGTCTGAGCCCGCAGCGATGGCCGTCTCGCGGTCACCGGACATCGCGTGCGCGGTCAAGGCGATTACGGGTATGCGTGCCGTGGCCGCGTCGGACTTAAGTATGCGTGTCGCCTCCCAGCCGTCTATCACCGGCAGGCTCAGGTCCATCAATATAATGTCGGGCGACTCGCGGCGCGACATGTCGACCGCCTGCTGGCCGTCGGTTGCGAGCAGCACCGTATACTCACGCTTCTCAAGCCTCCTCGAAAGCATGTCCCGGTTCATGTCGTTGTCTTCGACAAGGAGTACCCTGCGCATCACATCCGTCCTTTATTGGCAGGCATTGCGGCGTATATTGCCACCTGCTTTTTAATCATGTCCAGCATGTCGTCACGGCTGTATGCTCCCTTTTGCAGTATGTTTTCGACGCCCCCGTTAAGCTTCTTCCGGTCGTCCTCGGTCACGTCCTTTGCCGTCACTACTATTATAGGTATCTTGCTCCATTGCTCGCTCTTGCTCAGTATAGAGGTGAACTCGAAGCCGTCCATGACCGGCATCATCAGGTCGAGCAGTATCACGTCGGGCCTTTCATTTTTCATCTCGTCGAGCGCCACACGCCCGTTTTTTGCCTCACTCACGTTCCAGCCTTCACGCCTGAGCACCCGTGCCAGCAGTTCCCGGTTGGACTGGTCGTCCTCTACCACCAGCACCCTGCCGGTGCCGCCTTTCCTGTGACGGTCGAGTATGCTTATCAGACGGTCGCGGTCTACGGGTTTGACTAAGTAGTCCGCCGCTCCAAGCGCGAACCCGAAGTTTCGGTCGTCCACCATGGTCGACATTATGACCGGTATCTCACAAAGTTCCGGGTCGGCCTTCAATGCGCGCAAAACCGCCCATCCGTCCATGACCGGCATCAGCACGTCCAGTATTATGGCTATCGGGCGGGCCGCCCTTGCAAGCTCGATACCCTTTTGCCCGTTCATGGCGCCGACAACGGTAAAACCTTCCTTGGAGAGGTGCTTCGTCAAAAGGTCGTGCACCGTGCTGTCGTCGTCGATCAGCAACACCTGGTTTATGCCGGACACAACCGGCGCGGTATCGCCGGCGCTTGCCAGTTTAGCCATGTCTTTTACCGGCCCCAACTGGCCAACCGGCATCGACGGTACGGTAGCGGTGAAGGTCGTGCCCGTGCCGTGTTTGCTCTGCACGGTAATGTCGCCGCCCATCATGTTGCAGAACCTGCGGCTGATGGCGAGGCCGAGGCCGGTGCCTCCGTACTTTCTGGTCGTAGATGCGTCAGCCTGGGAAAACGCATGAAACATCTTCTTGAGCTGTTCCGGTGTCATCCCTATGCCGGTATCGCTGACCTTGAAGTATATCAAGTCCTTGCCGTCTTCTTTTTTCCGGGATACGTTTAGTTCGACGGTGCCGTTTTCGGTGAACTTGCTCGCGTTAGACAGCAGGTTGAACAACACCTGCCGCACCCGCGTCAGGTCGGCGTGTATCTCCCCCGTCTCAGCTGGACAATCGACTGCAAGTTTGTTGGAGTTTTGTGCCATGAGAGGCTGTATCGTCGAGACGACCTCATCGACGACCGCAGGGACGCTGAAATTTTCCAGGTAGAGGTCCATCCTGCCTGCCTCTATCTTGGACAGGTCGAGCACGTCGTTTATCAGGGCGAGGAGGTGCTTGCCAGCCGACCTGATCTTCTTTAAATCGCCGATGAACTCGTCTAAGCCCCGGTCTTCGGCCTCTTCCTGCAGCATCTCGCTGTAGCCTATTATAGCGTTCAACGGCGTCCTTAACTCGTGGCTCATATTGGCAAGGAACGCGCTCTTGGTGCGGTTGGCCTCCTCGGCTGCCTTCATCGCGTCGAGTATCTCCGTCTCGGCGCGTTTTCTCTCTGTGATGTCCATAGCCACCATCAGTATGCCGGCAAGCTCGCCTGACTCACCGCTTACGGGCGTTATGGACAGCGTAACAGGGAAGCCTGTGCCGTCCTTGCGGACGTAAGTCCACTCGAACTCTTCCTGTGCAGAAAGCCTCGCTAATTCGAGGAAGGTGTCGAAACCCCTGACGACAATCCCCAGTTTACCGCGCAACTCGACAGAACGCGCCTCTATCTCTTCCTTGAGATGAAACATGACGGGAGACGTCCTGCCGACTACTTCTTCGGCGGAGTAACCGAGCATGTTCTCAGCCCCGCTGTTGAACAGGGTGATCATGCCGTCGTGTCCGACTGCTATGATAGATATCCGCGACGCGGCGTCCAGTACCGCCTTGCGCTGGGAGTTCGCGGCTTGAAAGAGCCGCAGCATACGGTCGGTCTCCTCGAACTGCTTGGCGACAAGCTGTGCGGTGATCTCCGCAGCCTCCCTGGCTACGCGGACCTCCGCCCTTAAAACCTGCTTTTCCTCGATGAGTGACTTTATCTGTTCTTCGCTCATGTGCCGTCAAACCCCGATGGTAAAACTGCGGATGCGGCTTCCCGGTTCTACTGCGTGCACCGTGCATACCAGACATGCGTCGTGCGACCTGACCACGTGGCCGAGCTCGACCGGGTTGTCCGGGTCCTTGACCGGAGTGCCGGTCAGGGCCTCCTCGAACGGGCCTCTCACGCCAAAGCTGTCTCTGGGGGATGCGTGCCAGGCGGTCGGGGTTATCACCTGATAACGCTCTATCTTAGAGCTTTTAATCTTCACCCAGTGTCCGAGCGCCCCCCTTGCCGCTTCTACAAGCCCGAAGCCCTCGCCGTCGGTTATAGTTCCGGGCGATATATAGAATTTGTCGTCACGCTTCGCAGCCTCGGCAAGCCACTGCTCCATCGCGGGCATGAGCGTAGTAGGCCTGACAAGCCTTGCGAGCTCCCTTACAAATACGTTCGGGCCGCCGGGCTTTATCATAGAAGTGAACAACGGCGACCCGCCTATCACCATCTCGGCAAGAGGGCCCGTCTCGGCCGGTTTGCCGTCGTAGCGCGGCGCCTTCGCCCAGGAATACTTCCTGCCCTCGTGGCCTGTCGCATAGGGTTTTGTCTCGCCAACCGACGGATGCCTGCCGCCCTCATAATCGATGAACCATGAGTGCTCTACGTGTTCCGCGATTTTCGACTGGTCGAATGGCAGGACTTCAGTACCTGTGGCAAAACCCGAAGGCAGGAGAAGGCCGCCTCCTGCCCCTGTTACGTCGGTGACCTCCGGGAGTTCGAGGGAGCCGTAGCTGAGGAAGTTGCCGTGGCCTCTTCCATATTTGTCGAGCCCGGCCTCCTGAGAAAAACGGATAAAGAAACCCACCTCGCCGTTACGGTGAGACGGCGATTCATCTAACCATGCGTCGAGTGCGGAAGCAGAGTCCACCGCCGTCCATCTTTCAATGCTGCAACCAAGTATCCGCTCCTCGTACCATCTTTTGTAATTGGCCAGAAGGTTCCTGCACTGCAGCATCTCGCTCGGGCCGGGTATGCTGACCACGCCGCCGGGCACCATAAAAGAGGAATGCGGCCACTGCCCGCCGATTATAGCTATTATCTCGAGGACGCGCTTGGTCTCTCTTATGGTCTCGACTGCAACCGAGCCTTTGAGCGGCGCATAGCGGCGCACGGCCTCGTCGTACATCGAGTGGCCCGCGTAAGCCGGGTTTAAAAAGTCCACAGCGAACATAAGGGCGTAGTGGCGCACGTCGCTCTGGATGTGCTCTGCCATAAGCGCGACGTTTCTCATCCTTCGCGCCCCGTCCGGGACTGTCGCGCCGGACGCCATGTCGAGCGCCCTCGCGGCAGCGCTTAGATGAGTTGTGCTGCATATGCCGCAGATCCTCGGCGTAATAACGAGGCCGTCGAGCGCCCCGCGTCCGACCAATATGTTCTCGAACCCACGGAACATCGTACCGCTGCTCCACGCCTCTTTGACGACGCCTGAATCGAGCTCGACCTTAATCTCCAGGTCGCCTTCCACGCGGTTCAGCGGAACTTTTATCCTGTTGGATGACATCTGCTTCCTCCGCTTATTATATGCTGGTCTTTCGGGTTTTAAGCCGCTCGGGAGCCGCTGCCGCTGCCATGCCTTTGTATGCCAGATAGTGCGCGCGGTTCAGCCCCTCGGGCAGTTCTATGGGTATGCCCTCGATGTTTCTGGTCTCGAAGAATGGGTACTGCTGAGGGAAGTCGGGCCGGGTGCAGCCGAAGCACGGCACGCCGATACGCGTCTTAGAGGAGCGTCTGTTCCATAGCGCCTTGTTGCAGGGTCCGTGGGCCAGCGGGCCGTGACAGCCCTTGTAAAAGAACAGGCAGCCTTTCTCGCCGAACTCCGCCTCTTCCACCCTGTACTCGTGGTACTCGTTCCTCGTGCAGCCCTGATGCACCATCATGCCAAACCATTCAGTCGGCCTGTTATAATCGTCTAACTCCAGCAGAGAACCCGACGCGAGCAGGGACAGGACGCCGCTTACCGCGTCACCGTGTGCTGGACATCCGGGGACGTTGATTACCGGCAGTCCGCCGCGCGATATAAAATCCTCGCCCAGGAACCCGCCCTTGTCCCACTTGTGGAACTGCATGCCTGTCGCCTCCACCTCGCCATTGGCGCCAATGCCTCCGTGTACTGCGCAGGTACCGACGGCCAGGACGAAACCTGCTCTCTTGGCAAGTGCGGCGACGAGGTCTTTCTTAGGCCTTCCGTCAACCGCATCATACATGCCTGTACCGCCCGGACCGCGTATGATGGAACCCTCGATGCACAACACATCCAACCGCTGTTCTTCGGAAAGCAATTTTTCTTTTAAGGACTGCTGCTCGGCTATTGTAATGTTTGAAAGGGACGGATGCCAGAGTATGTCCACGTCGGACAACCGGCAGAGCTCCAGAAAATCCGGCGACTCTATATTTAGGAGTGACATTGTATCGCCGCCGCAAGCCCCGGTTTGAAGCCAGTATAACGTAATCGACATCGATACCTCCATAAAAAGGAATTCACCGCATACGGTGCAGGATATTATAGTACAGCATTGAGCAGTGTACGGCCTGATGAGCGCTGCGGATAGACTGCTATTATAATTTTAAACGACTACATTAGTCAACGTTTAAATACTGGACGAGGTTTAGCAGAACACCCGGTTGGCTTATCTGCCAAAGCCGCTGTAATGGCTGTGGCAGGCCGTGCAGTCTTTGCGGTCGTAGTTCACCCCGCACGAGTGGTTTGCAAAACCGCTTCCATCTCTGCGGTAATATTTTGTCTGAGTATGGCAGACCTCGCAGATGCCGTCATGCGTGGAGTCCCCGTCCACAAATGAGTTGTAGCCGGTATATCTCAGGAACCTTACGGACACCGTGGTAAAATTCGAGGCCCGCACATTTTGTCTTATGCCTTTCATGTTGCCTGTGTTGTGAGCCTGGTGGCAGTTCAGGCAGTTTATATCCCTGTGCGTTACCTGCGTGTGGCAGTCGGAACAAAGGGCGTTGCCCTGCATTGGCGCCCGAAGGTACGGATAGTCGAGTGTTAAGTAAATATATGACGTGGATGCCTGCCGCGCTCTGAACCTTATGAAGCCAGACATCTCGTTGTAGGCATATTCCGACGGGTCCACGAGGTATGACTTCTTGGTCTTGACATAGGCCGGGGCGGTGCGCAGGGATGTGTCTCTGTAGACCTTTGGCGTGAGGTTGCCGTATCCCGACCAGCCACCGTTCTGGGGGTAGTATTTGTAGCGGTCAGGTGTGGTCGTATATTCCCATATTCTGCCGGGGTCGTCGGACTTCTTCATATCGTTGTGGCATGTATAACAAGTAACCTTATAACCGTTCAGAAGCCTCTTATAGGGCATGTTGTTGCGCTCGCCGGCGGTTACGTTGCCGTAGGTCGGCTTCTTCCTGCCCGTCGCAGTCGCATTGGCGAACATGACGTGCTGGCCGTGACTGCTGTATAGGCTGAGTGCATGTCCGTTTCCGGCTGCGTTGTGGCAGGAATAGCAGAACCCTGGCTTCTTCATATAATCCGCCGCCAGGAACTTGCCAGGCGCTATATGGCAGAAGGTGCAGTCGTTCCCGTTCGGTATCATGACCAGGTTCCACTTGTAATGCGTGAGCTCGGGGCTGCCGCAAGCGGCGACGGTGACTATGACTCCCGCGCCTTGCGTTTCTACGTTGCCCGCTTTGTCTGTCGCCCTGCTCTTTATCGTCTTGCTCCCGACGGAGGACGGGGGCAGGGTCCAGTTGTAGGCCCAGGATGTCGTGCCGGATGCCTTGTGCCATGTCGTGCCGTTGTCGGTCGATATCTCCACGTATTGCACGGCGGAACCTGTGCCGTCCGATGCCGTCCCGGTAATAGTGCAGCCGGGCCCGGTCAGCGTTGCATTGTTTACGGGAGCAGAGATGACAGAGCAGGGGGGTGTCTTGTCAACAACAACAGGCATACCTGCGCCAGGAGTCTCTACGTTCCCTGCGTTGTCCGTAGCACGGGACTGGATGGTGTATCTCCCGTCAACGGGCAACGTCCAGGGATAAGACCAGCTTGTAGTGCCTGCGGCCGGGTACCATACAGTCGCGCCGACGCTTGGCGTGATGCCGACCTCCACCTTCTGCACGCCTGAACCTGAGCCATCGGTTGCGGTGCCTGTCATCGTGTAGTTTATGCCGGTCAGCATTGCGCCGCTGGCTGGAGCGGTAATTGCCGAGCCCGGCGGCGTTTTATCGACCAACACAGTCACATTAATGCCCGGCGTCTCGATGTTCCCGGCGTTATCCGTAGCGCGAGACTGGATTGTGAAACTCCCGTCAACGGGCAACGTCCAGGGATAAGACCAGCTTGTAGTGCCTGCGGCTGGGTACCATGCAGTCTCGCCGCCGTCTGGCGTTATACTTACATCCACCTCCCGCAAGCCTGGGCCTGTGCCGCCCCAGGCAGTTCCGGTGATAGTATAGCTGCCGTTGATGGTTGTACCGTTTGCCGGGACGGTAATAGTAGAGCCCGGGGAGTATCTGACGGTTACAGTGTGATATTCGCCGCATGCAATGGCGCCGACGAAAATACCGCCAAGCCCGGCCACTTTGACGGGCGTATACCTATAGGTTGTGGTCCCGTCGCCGACCTCGCCGTGAGCATTGTACCCCCACACATAGACCGAACCGTTCGAGTCCAGGGCTGCCGTGTGGTGCCCGCCGCTTGCAATGGCAGTAACCCCGCTCAGCCCGCTCGCCTGGACGGGCGTGGTCTTGTTATTTCCGTATGACCCGTCGCCGACCTGGCCGTAACCGTTGTAACCCCATCCCCAGACCGTCCCGTCCGACTTCAGTGCCGCAGTGTGAAGATGGCCGCCCGAGATTGCGACGACCCCGCTCAGGCCGCTGACCTCGGTGGGTGTGTGCATTTCAGAGACAGAACCGTTGCCAAGCTCGCCGTCCTGGTTATAGCCCCACGCATAGACCGTCCCGTTAGACTTCAGGGCTACCGTGTGGTTATAGCCACCTGCAATGGCCGTAACTCCGCTCAGCCCGCTCACCTGGACCGGGGCCTTTCTACCGGTTGTCGAGCCGTCGCCAAGCTGTCCGTTGCCGTTGTAGCCCCATGCGTATACCGTCCCGTCCGATTTCAGTGCAACCGTGTGGTTCCCTCCGCACGCAACCGCAATAACACCGCTCAGCCCGCCCACCTGGACAGGCGTGCTTCTCCAGGTAGTCGAGCCGTCGCCAAGCTGTCCGTTACCGTTGTAACCCCATCCATATACCGTCCCGTCCGACTTCAGGGCAACCGTGTGGTTGCTCCCGCACGCAACTGCAATAACCCCGCTCAGCCCGCTCACCCGTACGGGCGTGTTTCTATCGATTTTAGTGCCGTCGCCAAGCTGTCCATAATAATTCCAGCCCCATGCCCAGACCGTCCCGTCCGATTTCAGGACAACCGTGTGGTCCCCTCCGCATGCAGCGGCTGTCACCCAGCTCATCCCGTTCACCTTGACGGGCGTATGACTGTCTGTAGTGGTGCCGTCGCCAAGCTGGCCGTGATTGTTGCTTCCCCATCCCCAGACCGTCTTGACCATAAACTCGTTTGAGACCGTGACCGCCACTCCGGCGCCCGGAGTCTCGGTATTACCAGAGCAGTCCGTCGCGCAGGACTGGACCGTGTAGCTTCCATTTGCCGACGGAGTCCAGGTGTAGCTCCAGGACGTCGTACCATTAGCCGTGTACCAGGTAGTAGCGCCGCCGGTCTGTGTTATGCCGACCTTCACCTCCCGCACGCCGGAACCTGTCCCGTCAGTCGCGCTGCCGCTGATAACGCAGGTAGTCCCGGTAAGTATAGCGCCGTTTGATGGCGCGGTAATCGTTGAGCCGGGTGGGGTCTTGTCTACCGTAACAGTTACGCCGAGGCAGGGCGTCTCTATGTTGCCATCGTTGTCCGTAGCGCGGGACTCTATTGTGTAGCCCCCATCGGCGGGCGGCGTCCAGTTGTATGACCAGCTTGTAGTGCCAGTGGCAGTATGCCATGTAGCCGGGCCGCCGTTTGAGGTTATCCCGACCTCGACCTTCTGCACTCCCGCGCCCCCGCCTTCCCATGCCGTGCCGGTGATTGTATAGCCGGAGCCTGAAACGGTCGAGCCGTCCGAAGGGGTGGATATGGTCGAACTGGGAGAGTATCTAAGGGCTACCGTGTGCCAGCCTCCGCCCGTAATGGCTTTTATGACTACCCCGCTCAGCCCGCTCACCTGGACGGGCCTGGACCTATACGTGTCAGTGCCGTCCCCGAGCTCTCCGTCCGCATTGTAACCCCATGCCCATACCGTCCCGTCAGACTTCAGGGCAAGCGTGTGAAACGAGCCGCTCGATATGGCTGTAATGCCGCTGAGTCCGCTGACCTGGACGGGGGTAAGCCTGTTAGTGGTCGTGCCGTCGCCAATGTTCCCATATCCATTGTAACCCCATGCATAAACCGTCCCGTCCGACTTAAGGGCTGCCGCGCTCCACATACCACTTGCAATGCTTGTAACCCCGCTGAGCCCGCTGACCCGGACGGGCGTGTACCTGTCCTCGACCGTTCCGTCGCCCAGACCGCCATATTTATTGAACCCCCATGCCCAGACCGTGCCGTCCGACTTCAGGGCTATCGTCTGGGCCTCACCGCATGCAATGGCAACAACGCCGCCGAGCCCGCTCACCTGGACGGGAGTATGCTTGTAACCAGTATTGCCCCAGGTGCCGTCGCCAAGCTGGCCGTTATAGTTCCAACCCCAGGCCCATACAGTGCCGTCCGATTTAACTGCCGCCGTATGCCACTTGCCCCCTGCGATTGCGATTACACCGCCGAGCCCGCTTACCTGGACAGGGGTTGGATGCTCACTCCAATCATTATGTCCGTCCCCGAGCTGGCCCCCGTTGTTGCAGCCCCATGTCCAGACCGTCCCGTCCGACTTAAGGGCTATTGTGTGCCAGCTTCCGCATGCGATGGACGTAACCCCGCCAAGCCCTCGCACCTGTACGGGAGTGTTGCTGTCAGCAGTAGTCCCGTCGCCAAGGCTGCCATATTCATTGTAGCCCCATGTCCATACCGTACCGTCGTATCTGAGTGCCGCCGTATGGATTTCCCCTCCGGCCAAAGAAACGGCGCCGTCGAGTCCGTTAACCTCGGTTGGGGTGGACCAATCCGAGTAGGTGCCGTTGCCGAGCTCGCCATAAAGGTTGTAACCCCAGGAGCTGACCGGCCTTGTGGCCAGGGTAGAAGCCACGACACCGGTACCCGGCGTTTCGGCGTTGCCTGCCTTGTCCGTCGCGCGCGACTGGATTTTATAGCTGCCGTTGGTTAGAGGCAGGGGCCAACCGAAACTCCAGCTTGTAGTGCCAGCGGCAAGATACCACTTAGTCGGGCCTACGCTGGGGGTAATGCCTACCTCCACCTTCTGCAGGCCGGAGCCCGCGTCCGTTGCAGCCCCTGCGACAACACATAACGAATCTGTGAACGTTGCACCATTGTCCGGGGCTGAAATGCCTGAGGAAGGGACGACCGTGTCTACCGTCACCGATACCCCGCCCCCGGGTTCCTCGATATGGCCCCCGTCGTCCGTGGCCCTCGACCTGACGGTATAGGTCCCGTCAGGAGGCAGCGGAGACCATGCATACGACCAGTTGTTTGTACCCGTTGCAGTATGCCAGGCCGTACCGCCGTCCGTCGAGACTTCCACCTGTGTAATGTTGTAGCCCGTATTGGGCCAGGCTTTGCCGGTAACTGTGCAGCTCGTCGTTCTTATGGCTCCTCCGTCAGGCGGGTATGTGATTGCGGAGAGGACTTCGTGAGGCGCTTCGATGCCATATGCAAGCGCCTCATAGCCGAAGTCGCATGCATCGCCAACCTCGCTGTACGCGATGCGGAAGAAGCCAGACTCGCCCCAGCCGTCTCCCCAACTGTTCTTGACTATGAAGCAGCTGTTTGCGTCGTCATAGCCTATCAACAAGACCGCGTGATAACCTTCGAGGCTGCCGGAAGTATGTTTGTAAACGCCGGTGGTATAAGAATAGAAATCGTTGTACACCGCATACGTGACAGCTATCGGGCCGTAGACGTAAAGGCCGTCTCTGAGCGCGTCTACGGTCTGTTGCGCGCCGTAAGGGACTATCCAGGTATAACCCGTGGTCTTGTATGCGTCCTGCTGCCAGTTGGAACAGGCATTTGCGCAGTCGCCGTCAGTCGCACTATATGGGTAACATGACTCGACAGGCACTCCGGTGTTGACAAAAAAGTCGGTAACAAGTGCACCGCCGTTCGCGCAGTTTCCATCCCCGCTGCAGGATAAGACCACCTGCTCAGAGAGGTCCAGGTCAATGCCCGGCGTGTTGTTCGTCAGCAGATATTTAGACTCGAATGCCGCTGTTGAGCCGAACGCCCAGCAGCTTCCGCAGTTGCCCTGGTCGCGGACCCCCGTGACAAAGTTGCCGTCGTTGTTCCGCCAGTCCACGGTCCCGAACGGCGATGCGGTTGCGGTGGTATAACTCGATGTGCCCACCCGAAGCTTAGGGGCCCGTGTCCTCTTATCCTTTGGCAGGGGCGGAAGCTTAAGCCCCAGGCGCATCCTGCGCTCAGCCTTGGAAAGCCGCGTCATCGAGGTCTCGCCCGCAGTCCATTTTGCGTCTTTTGCCTTTATGGCCGCGTTTGTGTCCGAGACTTCTTTTTGTATCTCGTCCCGGGTGGGCCTGGCAAAGTCTTTACCGTCTCCGGCCGCAAGCGCAAAGGAAGCTGTGGCAAGGATAAAGAATGCCGCGGAAAACAGGGCTGCTATTTTTGAGGGCTTATTCAAGGGTGCACCTACGAGGTTGTGGTGCTCACAATAAGTAGAACAGGGTACTTCAATTGCATTCGATATCTTATAACATCGCAGCTATTCGGTCAAGGTATTATAATTGTGTAGGCTTGCGAGATATTCTTCCTGCAATGCACGTTTCACTTCACGTTCGGACAGATCTCGCCCGATATGCTACGTTTTAACTTGACTGTTTAACTGTCCCGCCTTAGAATCATTTTATGCTGAACATCCTTGTTATCTCGGACGAGGCTCAAAAGATAACCGAGCTGTGCAGGTCGAGCGGTGTGACGCTCGACGCGGGCAAGCCCTTGTCAACCGTGTGGGCCGAGCAGTCTCCGGCCTCGATGTACGATTTATGTTTCCTGGACCTGGACATCCCCGGCTGGCAGCAGAGGTTGGTAGAACTACGCCGGCACATGCCCGTTATCGCCTTCTCAAGTCCGGACATAAGCATTGCAGTCGAGGCCATGAAGCTCGGCGCGAGCGACTTCATAAACAAGCCCATCAACAACGAAGCCCTGGGCGAGGTCATCGCGCGCCACAAAAAGAGGCTCTTGGGCCGCAAGTACGGCTTCGACGAGATTACAGGCTCGAGCGCGCCGATGCAGGATGTCTTCGGGCTTATAAAAAGGGCGGCGGCCTCCGAGAGCAACGTGCTCATAACGGGGGAGAGCGGGACCGGCAAGGAACTTGTGGCTCGGGCCATACACAGGTGGAGCCCCAGGAGCGAACGCGCCTTCATGAGCATAAACTGCAGCGCGATACCAGACACGCTCCTTGAGTCCGAGCTGTTCGGGTTCGAGAAGGGCTCGTTCACAGGGGCCAACTATACGAAGAAGGGCCTGATAGAGCTTGCGCACGGCGGCACGATGTTCTTTGACGAGATAGGCGACGTATCCGCGATGTTCCAGATAAAGGTGCTGAGGGTCCTGCAGGAAGGCGAGATAATGCGGGTAGGCGGCATGCGCCAGCTGAAGGTGGACGTCAGGATAATAGCCGCGACCAACAAGGAGTTGAAGCCCGCATGCCAGCGCGGGCAGTTCAGGGAGGACCTCTACTACCGCCTGAACGTGATAAACATACATATGCCGCCACTTAGAGACAGGATGGACGATGTGCCGCTCCTCGTGAAGCACCTGATAGAAAAACACGCATCCAAGAGAAAGGACATGGTGGTGAAGGGCGCGGCCCCGGATACGATGAAGATACTGATGGAGCACCCGTACCCCGGAAACGTGAGGGAGCTCGAGAATATCATAGAGCGGGCCATATCCTTCACGAACAGCCCCGACATACTACCCACAGACCTGCCACCCTCGCTGCTCAAGACCTCCGCAACAACCTCCGCCCCTGCACCGAGGCTGAGGGAGGCTATGGACGCCTATGAAAAGGATATTATACTTGCTGCGCTCAGGGAGTCCGGTGGTAACATATCGAAGGCCGCCGCATCTCTTGGAATCTACCGTCAGCAGTTACAGCGCAAGCTGAAGACCTACTCCGCAACTTGATGTTTCATCTGCAGTAAATAATTGCGCTAACAGCAGAAACCCGCCAAGTGCCGCTTTCTGCCTGAATGTCTATGCAACACAAAACTGCACCACGCCTGCGCCTCGAATAGTAATAAATAACAAATACAATATGTTACGCGTCTGGCACGCATCTTGCTATTGTATAATAGCATCAAGGACAACAAGCCATTAAGGAGGGAAGCATGAAGACACTGATGCAGAAGTTTGAGGACATCATGGTGGCCATCACGTTTGCCGAGGCCGGGGAGTTCGACACCGCAAAAAAGATGGTGGACGGGGAGGACCTGTCCGCCGAGGACAAGACGCTCGACCCGACACTCGAAGCGGCCTGAAGGTCTGTGGCCGGTGTGAGTTATGCTGCACCGGTTTTTTTTGCCCTTTTGCATACAACCTAAAGACATAAGAAGATAAATATATGTTTACAGATGAAACGGTAGACAGGGACAGCCAGCAGAAACTCTACGTCCAGATATTCTCTATCTTAAAGGGCAAGATAGAGAAGGGCGAGTGGCAGACTGGCGAGCAGATCCCCACCGAGGACGAGCTCTGCCGCACCTACGACGTTAGCAAGGCCACGGTGAGGATAGCGATCTCGGAGCTTGCGAGGGACGGTTTCCTCAGGCGTTGGCAGGGGAAGGGCACGTTCGTGGCCAACCCCGTTTCTCATATTGGGATGGCAATGAAGACAAGGCTTACAGAAGACATGTTCGGAGAGGGGGTGAATGCAAGAAAAGAGTTGGTCTTCAAGGGAGTGAAGGAGCCTTCGGGAGAGATTAGGGCAATCCTGAAGGCCGATGAGGACGTCTACTGCATCATGTGCAGGAGGCTGGTCGAGGAAATGCCGGCCTGCCTGGAGGAGTCGTTTGTCCCGATGGGGCTGTTCCCCGGCATACAGGACGAGGACATCTGCAACAGTTCGTTTTACGACCTGGTCCAGAAAATGGCGGTGAAGCGGGTGTCCAAGGTGATACAGAACATCGAGATGTCCGAGCTGACAGGCGAGACGGCGGGGATGCTCGGGATTTCAGAGGGCACGCCCGCGCTGCTTCTGCACAGGCTGCTGGTGTGCGCGGACGGTAACCCGCTCGCATACACGCGGATATCGGGGAGCGGGAAGAAGTACAGGATACAGACCGAGTTTGAACGCATAAGATGATTGCTTTCGTATAAACGGAGGAGGTGCTTGAAATGGGCTTACCAAGACAGGTTTACGAGTTTCTGAAAGAAGCGTCCATAGCGCATGCGAAGTGGGATTACGAGGTCTCTATGGACATAGTGAAGAACAAGAAGAAGCTGTGGATACTGCTCGTCATGCTCATGCCGATACTGCTCGTGTCAATAGCGGGCGCGACCGACATGCTGGGCAAGAAGGAGGCGTACGCGCCTGCGTTTTATTCCACCAACATATTCCTCGTGTCGATAGCCATCGGCCTTTGCGCGGGGCTTATTACCGGCTGCATAGGCGCGGGCGGCGGGTTCATCATAACCCCGGCCCTGATGGCTGCGGGCGTGAAGGGCATACTGGCCGTCGGGACCGACCTGTTCCACATATTCGCCAAGGCCATCATGGGCACGGCTGTCCACAAAAAGCTGGGCAACGTGTCAACCAAGCTCGCGGCCGCGTTCCTTGTCGGCTCGGCAGGCGGCACGTTCATAGGCGGAGCGCTCAACAAGTCCCTCTACGACTACGACCCGCTTTTGTCCGAGGCTTTCATCAGCCTTGTGTATGCCATCCTTCTGGGCTTCCTGGGCTTCTACGCGCTGATTGACTTCATCAAGTCCAGCCGCCAGACGGGCGCCGACACCGGCGACGCGCACGGCGGTTCATCATCAGGGTTGACCGACATGGCCAAAAAGGTTCAGGGTGTCAACATCCCGCCGATGATAAAGTTCGACGAGGACTTCGAGGTGGGCGGCAGGAAGATCTCCGGCGTCATAGTCGCCCTGGGCGGCGTGGTCGTGGGCTTCATGGCCGCTATAATGGGCGTGGGCGGCGGCTTCGTAACCTTCCCGATGTTCGTGTACGTATTCGGCGTGTCCTCCATGACCACGGTCGGCACGGACATACTCCAGATAATATTCACGGCAGGCCTGGCCGCCATAGCCCAGTACGCGATCTACGGCTATGTGTTCTACTCGCTCGCGATGGGCATGCTGCTGGGCTCGCTCATCGGCATACAGGTAGGCGCGCTGACCACGAAGGTCGTAAAGGGCATACACATACGCGGGTTTTACGCGGTGTCCATACTTGCGGGCTTCATCAACAGGGCAGCGACCCTGCCCAAAAAGCTGGTAGAACTCGAGGTGGTCAACATTCCCAAACCTGTGATAAACGGGATAGAGACGGCCGGGAATGTAGTATTCTGGGTGGTAGTAGCGGTTTTTGCCGTGTGGGTTATAAGCAAGTTCGTGGCCAACATAGGCAAGCTCAGGGGCGAGGAAGACCATGTCAGCCCGGTGCTTGCAGAGAAGGAGGCATAAGATGAGCGTCGTAAGAAACAAGAAGCCCTTCGGAATGGGCGCCATAATGGGCCTATCCTTCCTGGGCGTGCTGCTCCTGATATTCTCCCCGGTATTCGGCGGGAAGACCGGGCTCGACTACGCGGACGACAGCTTCAACAAGCTCGCAAAGGGGTCGTCCTACTTTATCCCGAAGGTCAGCGAGTCGGTTGCAAAGCATGTGGGTACGGCATTCACATCAAACGTGAAGGTCGAGGACAAGGAGCAACTGGACAACACTGCCAAGCTGTTCACCACGGCGGGCGCTACGGTCGAGACGGCGGAAGGCGCGCTGAAAATAAGCGGGGACCTGGGCACGGTGCTCCAGAGCGTAGTCAAGGACGCCGACTCCATGTACAACAACGACGGCGCTACCGTATCCGGCCGTTACGGCTACGAAGAAAAGCAGGTGATGAAAAACTGGTGGGCCGCCCTCGGGAAGATGGAGAAGGGCATGAAGAAGGAAAAGCTCATCGCTGAGGCCAAGGTAGTAGGCGAGGTCAACAAGAAGGCGGTCGAGCCGGGCTACAACTTCTACAAGATAGAGGCAAACAAGGTCAGTGAGCACGCAGGCATGCTTTCCGGGCTGCTGATGTTCTACATCCTCTATACGTTGTGGTGGGGATACGCCATATTCAACATGTTCGAGGGCATGGGCCTCACGATGAAGAAGTCTAAGGTCAAAAAAGAGGCCTAAACCAGTCAGGGGGCTATCATGGGCAAATATAAAAAGATACTGGTGGCGGTGGACGGTTCCGAGTCCTCGAAGAACGCGTTCAGGCAGGCGTGCAGGCTGGCATGCAGCGATAAGTGCTGGATAACCGCGCTGACCACCATCCCCATCTTCCAGGACCAGTTCGAGTCGCTCTCCGCAAAGGAGAAGGCGACAAAGGCCCTGCGGGAGCAGGGCGAAAAGGCGCTCGCCGAGATAGAGAAGATAGCCAAGGAAGAGGGCGTCAACGTAAAGACGCTCCTGGAGGAGGGCCACCCGTCCGAGGTGATAAGGGACGTGGCGGACGAGAACGGCTGCGACCTTGTAGTGATGGGCAGGCGCGGCAAGACCCGCATCGAGAGGGCGCTGATGGGCAGCGTGACTGCGAGGGTCATCGGCCAGGCGTCCACGGACGTGCTCGTCGTGCAGAGGGACGCGGCGGTGGAGTTTGGGAAGATACTGCTCCCGACGGACGGCTCCAAGTTCAGCAAGGCCGCGACGGAGCGGGCCATAGGCCTTGCAGGCGCATACGGCGGGGAACTGGCGGCCTTGAGCGTGGTCGACTTCAACGAGGAGTTCTACACCGAGGCCCCTGAGGCCGTGGACGACTTCGTCAAATGGGCGAAGACGGTAGTGGACGGCGTTAAGAAAAAGGCCGAGGCTAAAGGCGTAAAGGCAGAGGGGTTCGTCCGCGAAGCGGAGGCCTACGAGGCCATAACCTCGCTCGCTAAAGAGCAAGGGGCAACCCTCGTAGTGATGGGCTCGCACGGCAGGACGGGCCTGAGGAGGCTCCTGATGGGGAGTGTGACCGAGAAGGTCATAGGGCACACCTCCATACCGGTGCTCGTGGTAAAGCATTAGGGTTAGGCCATCGCAGGAACCAAGTAACGCCCCCTCAAGTCCCCCTCTTAAGATAAGAGGGGGATGGGGGAGTTATGAAGACGCGATTGCGTTACCGGGGTCGGCCTTTGCGGCCGGCCCCGTTTTTTAAGCTTAACTTTTTACGCTTCATAATATATAATCTCATGCCATGAAGATAAGACAGAAGCTGTTCCTGGGCTTCGGGCTCTACATAATACTTGCTGCGGCCTTCGGCTACTTCACGTACCGCGAGCTGCACGCCATCACCACGCGCCTGAAATTCTTAGAGACGGCGGACGACGTGTCCATAACCATGCTCGAGGTCAGGCGCCACGAAAAGAACTACCTCCTCTACAACGAAAAGCAGAGCCTGCCTGAGTTAAAGAGATACCTGGGCGTCCTGAAGGGTTATGTCGCAGGCATAAGGCCGGAGATAACGCACACCATCGGGCAGGACAGCTATGACCAGATGAACAAGACCATCGCCTCTTATGAGCAGTGGGTGGACAGGATAGTGGAGAACCACCGGCAGCAGGACGCCCTGATTGAAGGCGTGCGGGTAACCGGCAGGGATGTAGAGCAGAGGCTTTCCGGCAGGAGGCTCGACACATTCCTGGTACTTAGGCGATACGAGAAGAACCTCTTCATATACAGGGACGCTCAGAGCTACGACGTATTCATGAATACGTATTCTACCCTCGGCGCAAACAGGGACGCTGAGATGGACAGGTACATTTCCCTTGTCAAGCGGCTCTACGGCCTTTATAATGACGAAAAAGGCTATATGGAGTCCATGAGGAAGGAGGCGAGGGAGGTGCAGTCCTTCACCGTGGAGCTCTCCAGGAAGGAAAGGGCCGGCATAGCCGCGACCATCAGCACATCGATGCGGCTCCTGCTCTACTCCATACTGACCATAATAGCGCTCGGCACTGCGGTAAACCTGCAACTCTCGATGAGCATCGCAGTGCCTATAAGGCAGCTTGAGAAGGTGACCAAGAAGATTGCGGCGGGCGACTTCTCGGAGAGCATAGAGGTGTCGGGCAAAGACGAGATAGCGTCGCTCGGCACCTCGTTCAACCAGATGGAGGAACGGCTAAAAGACGCCCTGACCTCGCTCGAATACACCGTGAACATACTTCAGGAAAAACAGGCGCAGTTGGTCGAGGCGGAGAAGCTGGCCTCCATAGGGCTTCTCTCGGCGGGCATAGCACACGAGATAAACAACCCGCTGACCTCGGTTCTTACGTTCTCGCACCTGATGTTAGAGCAGATGCCGGAGGACGACCCGAACAAGGAGCGGCTCCGGATGATGGTCTGGGAGACGGACAGGGCGAGGAACATAGTGCGGCAACTCCTGAGCTTCGCCAGGGAGACGCCCATAAACGCGGCGCGCATAGACATAAACCAGCCCGTAAACGACGTAGTCAATTCGCTCGTCGGGCAGGACAAATTTTCCGAGATAGAGCTTGTGGTCAACCTCTCGCACGACATGCCAGAGGTGGTCGCTGACCCCTCGCAGATAGGGCAGGTGGTGACTAACCTGCTTCTTAACGCTATACACGCCATCACACCGCCCGGCAGGGTGGAGGTTTCGACGCGTGCAACCGAGCGGTCTGTGGAGATAGTCGTCAGCGACACCGGCTGCGGCATACCGGAGGAGAGCATAGGCAGGATATTCGAGCCGTTTTTCACCACATGGGGCGCGGGCAAGGGTACAGGGTTGGGGCTTGCGGTCAGCTACGGCATAATAAAGAAGCACAGGGGCGACGTGACGGTCAAGAGCGAGCAGGGCAAGGGCACTACTTTCACAGTGAGGCTTCCTATAAATGGATAAGTTCAGGGCGATAGTAGTAGACGACGAGCCGAACATCTGCAAGGCGGTCAAGGCGATATTAGAGACCGAGGGCATAGATGTTGTCACCACCACAAAAAGCCCGGAGGGCGCAGAGCTCATCAAGGCGAACAACTACGACCTCGTGATAATAGACCTCAAGATGCCGGTGATGGACGGGCTGGAGTTATACGAAAACGTGCGCGAACACGCGCCCGACAGCACCTTCATAATGATCACCGCGTACGGCACGGTGCAGTCCGCAGTGGACGCAATCAAGCGCGGCATATACGACTACATCCCGAAGCCGTTCACACCGGACGAGGTGAGGATACCCGTCCGGCGCGCGCTTGAAAAAAAGGCGCTCGAACGCGAAAACGTCCTGCTCCGCTCGCAGGTGGAGGCCAGGTACTCCTTCAAGAGCATCATAGGCGCGAGCACCCAGATACACGAGGTCTTCAGGATAATGCGGCATGCGGCGTCATCAGAAAGCAGCGTGCTGATAACAGGGGAGTCCGGCACGGGCAAGGAGCTGGTCGCAAGGGCGGTGCACTCTAACAGCGTGCGCGCCAAGCGCGCGTTTGTAACCGTCAACTGCGGCGCAATACCCGAAGGTCTTATCGAGTCCGAGTTGTTTGGGCATGTTAAGGGCGCGTTCACCGGTGCGGTTGCCGACAAGCCGGGTCTGGTGGAGAAGGCGGACAAGGGCACGCTCTTCCTTGACGAGATAGGCGAGCTTGCGCCGACCTTGCAGGTAAAGCTCCTCAGGGTGCTCCAGGAGGGCGAGTTCACGCGGGTAGGCGACACGGAGCCCCGGCATACGAACGTGCGCGTGGTGGCCGCGACGAACAGAGATTTGCGGCGGGCCATCGCAGAGAAGGGCTTCAGGGAGGACCTCTACTACCGCCTGAACGTCATACCCGTTGAGATGCCCCCGCTCCGTGACAGAAAAGAAGACATCCCGCTCCTCGTCAACCACTTCGTGGCAAAGCACGGCCACAAGGTGAAGGACAAGGAGTTGACCGGCGTCACCAAAGATGCCATGCAGGCGCTCGTGAACTACCACTTCCCCGGAAACGTGCGCGAGCTTGAAAACGCGGTGGAGTACGCGGTCGCGTTTACCAACGGCCCGCTGATACAGTTGGACGAGCTGCCCAGGTACATCATGGAAGGCGACAGGATGACCGACGAGGCCAGGGCGATACCCATCATGCCGCTCAAGGAGGCCAAGACCCAGTTCGAGAAGGGCATCATAGTCGCCGCGCTGATCGAGTCCGGCGGCAACGTATCAGAGGCCGCGCGGCTACTCAACATCCACAGGCAGAACCTCCAGCAGAAGATACGGCTATTGGGCATTGATTTGAAGTCTGTTTCGCCGGCGGGGTAGGGGACACCCCCACCCAGCCCTCCCCCGCAGGTGGGGAGGGTTATGTACGGTTTTCGCAGTATATTCTTGCACCCCCTCATGCAGTCAATAAACTGCATCCCCGTTTCTAACTCCTTGTAAAATAACGCCTTATCAATCTGGCACGCATTATGCAATAGAAGTGGGCAGAAGCGAAAGAACAGAAGTTATCGATAACCATTTTACAAACGGAGGTAGAAAGATGAAGATGTTAATAGCCTATGACGGTACACTACAGTCGAAGGATGCTCTCAGGTTCGGTCTTGCCAAGGCGAAGGAGACAGGCGCGAGGGTGGCGATACTCTCAGTGTTCGACACCGAGGCGTTCGTTGACTATGAGATAAGCCCCAACCAGATGGAGACCGCGAGGAAGCAGTCGGCGGCACGCCTGGACGAGGCGAGGGTTATAGTGAAGACGGAGGGTGCGGGTGTGGACGTCGGCATATACACGGCAGAAGGCGACCCGGAGGCACAGACGCTGGAGTTCGCGCTGCACGAGGGTGTTGACTTCCTGCTCTGCACCAAGAAGTACGGTGGGATAGTAAACCAGTACAAGTCAGCCCTCGAAGCCAGGGGCAAAGGCGAGACCTGCTCCATAGTACACGATGCGACAGGCAGGGTGGCGGCAACCTGCGCGAAGGCTGCGTAAGGGGGTAGTATGGAATACGGGATATTAGTACACTGGAAATACCAGGCCATAGCCTTCTACGCGCTCATAGGGATGTCGATGCTGACGTCCGAGCCGATGTTGAGGGGTGGGCTGTTGAGGAAGCTTACGGCACAGGTAGTGTCGCTTGTAATCGGCGTGGTCCCGGTGGGCCTGCTGATGTACTCGCTTTACATCGTGTCGTTCAAGCTTTAGAAATTTGTCATTGCGAGGAGCAGAAGGCGACGCGGCAATCTCAATATGATCATAGCCGGGATTGCTTCGCACAGCTCGCAATGACAGCATCCGAGTTTATGGTCTGTTATGTTTCTCGGGGAGGACGCCCATGTCGATGACCCAGTACTTCTTTAGCTTCATGGCGTTGTCTAACTGCCTTCTAACAAGCGCCCTCGCTTTACGCTCCTCGAACTTTTTCACGAGCGAAAGCCACACGCCGAGCGATGCGTCCGGGAATACGATTGACAGGGTCAGGGCCATGTATGCCAGTAATATAAAGCCCAGCATGTTTCCGGCCATTTCGTCCTCCGCGTATTGGGATGGTGGTTATATTGCGAACACATTACTATCAGATGCAATATGCGTGCCACACCATAAGTACATGTTTTTGTAGGACACAGCCAGGGATGGGCGCGGCATGATGCAATTATTTAGTGCGGCTAAGGCCGCGTTATTACGCAAAGGGCGGGATATTGACATGTAACATTATGGTGCAGTTGCATCATTTGATTGCATAGCCAACACGACGGAGGCGGAGAGATGAAGATACTTATTGCATACGACGGCACTATTAATTCAAAGGCTGCGCTCAGGTACGGGCTTGGAAGGCTTAAGGAAGAGGGTGGCAGGGCGCTGGTACTGAGCCTGTTCCACAGCGCGATGTTCGTAGACTACGAGGGCGGCTTCAAGGCCGAGGAGATGGCGAGGGCGGAGACGGCAAAACGTCTCGCAGAGGCCAGGGCGATAATAACGGAGTCAGGCGCGGGCCTTTGGGTGCGCTTCGAGGAGACCGATGGCGAGCCTGATGCGGAGATTGTCGGCAAGGCGGAGGAGTTCGGCCCGGACGTGATACTCGCCCCTGCTAAATACAACTCCCTGACCGGCAGGGTGGCATGCCCGATAATCGCGTTCCCGGGCTGCATACTTGTACCCGTGGACAGCACCGGGCACGCGGACGCCGCCCTGGGCCGCATAATAGCCGAGGCCAAGGCTACATTGTCCAGGGTGGCGCTTGTGGGCATCGTACCTGTGCACATGTATGGCGCGTCGGAGAAGGACGAGGTGGCCGCGCTCGAGAAGGATACCCTCGCATCGGTCAAGGCTCTTGGCAAGGCGCTCAAGAAAGAGGGCGTCGAGGTCTTAGAGGCTATGCGTCCTGGCTACCCGGACGAGGAGATACTTCGGGCGATGGAGGATTTCAAGGCGTCCATACTGATGGTCCCGACCGTGGAGGACTCGCCCTCTGAGCTTGGCAAGGCGGCGAATATGATAACCGAAGAAGAGACGTTGAAGCGTCATGTGATGATTGTGCATAAGGCGGTTTAGAAGCAGGCCGGTTGCATCGGTTAATGTATTGGCAGGTTGTTTACGTTCAACAAAAAGGGGTCAGGCTGATTTGCCTGACCCCTTGTAATTCTTGGTGGACACTACTGCGTACTTTGCAGGCAGGCTTCGGGACGATCCAAGCAATCGTGCGGGCGGGAACAACTTAGCCAAAGTTAAAAATTTTCCATGCCTACGCTTTCCCTGTATGCCTTATTATCTTGCCCTCGACCAGATAGACCACCATCTCGGCTATGTTCGTTGCGTGGTCGGCTATCCTCTCCAGGTACTTGGATATGTATGAAATCCTGATAGCGCGGGAGACCGTCTTCGGGTCCTCCAGCATGTACGTGAGCAGCTCCCTGAATATCTGGTGGTTCAGGTCGTCCACGAAGTCGTCCGCCGTAGTCACCTTCCTGGCAAGCTCCGAGTCGCGGTTGACGAACGCGTCGAGGGCGTCTTTCAGCATCCGGCGCGCGGCCAAGGCCATCCTCGGAATGTCTATGTAGGGCTTCAGGATAGGCTCGTCGTTCAGTTCCAGCGCGCGCTCCGATATGTCCACGGCGAGGTCGCCCATCCTCTCTATGTCGGTTACTATCTTCATAGCGGTGGTGACGAACCTGAGGTCACCCGCCTCCGGGTGCCTCAGCGCGAGCAGGCGTATACAGTCCTCGTCTATCTCGACCTCAAGGCGGTTGACCTCGTGGTCGCCGTCTATCACGGAGGCGGCAAGCATGTTGTCCCTGTCCACGAGCGACCTCACGGAGCGTTCCAACTGGGCCTCCACCAGCGCGCCTATCTGAAGCAGCTTGTCCTTTACCTCCTGGAGTTCCTTGTCCAGTATCTTGACCATGTACCCTCCTTGGGTTAACCGAAACGCCCGGTTATGTAGTCCTCTGTTTCTTTCTTGGACGGGTTGGTAAATACCCTTGCCGTTTCGTCGTACTCCACCAGCCTGCCTGTCAGGAAGAACGCGGTCCTGTCCGACACCCTCGCCGCCTGCTGCATGTTGTGCGTTACGACCACTATGGTATACCGCTCCTTCAGCTCCATGAAAAGCTCCTCCACCTTGGCGGTGGATATAGGGTCGAGCGCGGAGGCAGGCTCGTCCGCAAGGAGCACCTCAGGCTCCACAGCCAGCGCGCGCGCTATGCAGAGCCTCTGCTGCTGCCCGCCCGACAGGCTGACCCCCGGCTTGTTGAGCTTGTCTTTCACCTCGTCCCAGAGCGCAGCCAGGCGGAGGTACTTCTCGGCGGCCTCCTCCATCTCGTGTCTGCTCATGCGTCCGTCCAACAGGAGCCCCGCAACCACGTTCTCCATAATGGACATGGTTGGGAACGGGTTTGGCTTCTGGAAGACCATACCCATACGTCTCCTGAGCATGACCGGGTCCACGCCGGATGCAAATACGTCCTCACCGTCCAGCAGCACTATGCCCCTCGACGATGCGCCCACTACCTCCTCGTGGAGGCGGTTGAGGCACCTTATGAACGTGGATTTCCCGCAGCCGGAAGGGCCTATTATGGCTGTTACGGACTTCTCCGGCACGTCCATACTTATGTCGTAGAGTGCCTGGTTGTTCCCGAACCATGCGCTGAGCGCACTCACTTTTATCTTGTCTGCCATATCAGCGTCCAGCCGTCCTCCTTCCGGCATAAAGTTTGGCGGTTACGTTTAAGACCAGCACCATGAATATCAGGATCAAGGCCGCGGCCCATGCCTTCTCGTGCCAGTCGTCGTAAGGCGATATAGCGTAGTTGAAAATCTGTACCGGCAGGGTAGCCATAGGCTGGTCGGGCCGCAGGCCCCAGAACGAGTTCGAGAAAGCGGTGAAGATAAGCGGCGCGGCCTCGCCTCCTACCCTCGCCACAGCAAGCATTATGCCGGTGACAAGCCCGCCCGATGCAGTCCGCAGCACGACGCCTGTTATGGTCTTCCAGCGGGGTACGCCGAGCGCGAGCGACGCCTCGCGGAGTTCATCCGGCACGGTCTTCAACATCTCCTCCGACGAGCGTATTATTATTGGGAGCATGAGTATGGCGAGCGCTACAGAGCCTGAGAAGGCGGAGAAGCGGCCCATCGTGGAGACTACGAGGGCGTATGCTACTATGCCCGCCACTATTGCGGGCACGCCTGAAAGCACGTCCGCAGTAAAACGCACCGTGCTTGCAAATAACCCTCTGCCGTACTCGGAGAGGTATATCGCGGTGGACAGGCCGACGGGCACGGCCATCATGGCCGCCATGCCCACCACTATAACGCTGCCTACTATCGCGTTGGCAAGGCCTCCCCCCGGTACGCCCACCGGGGTAGGAAGCTTCGTGAAGAAGTCTATGTTTATACCGGCTATGCCCTTGATGAATACGTAACCGATTATCCAAAAAAGCAACGAAACCGCCGCGACCGCAGCAAGCAACGACAGCGACATCATGGCATGACCGGTGACCTTTCTTCTCATATAATGGAGCCCGCCTACCCTCATAGCCTTGTACCCGCCGAATACCTGTTCATCCGCCATAGCAGGAGCTTCGCCATAGAGTTCATCAGTATGCTTATCACAAAGAGTATCAGGCCGAGTTCCACCAATACCGACACATGGAGCTTTTCCGTGGCCTCCGCGAACTCGTTGGCGAGCACGCTCGAAATGGTGTAGCCGGGGTCGAACAGAGACAGCGAAATCTTCGGCGTGTTGCCTATGACCATCGTTACGGCCATAGTCTCGCCGAGCGCGCGCCCGAAACCCAGTATCACTCCGCCGAGTATGCCGGAGCGGCTGTAGGGTATCACCACCTTAGATACCACCTCCCAGCGTGTCATGCCGAGCGCAAGGCCGCCTTCCCTCTGCGTCTCCGGCACGGTGAGCATCACCTCGCGCGATATGGACGATATGGTCGGTATTATCATTATGGCTACTATCATGCCTGCCGTCATCACGCCGAGCCCAAGCGGGTAGCCGGTGAAGAACGGGAGGTAGTCGTACTTTGCCAGAAACGGCTGTACGGTGGACTGCATAATTGGCGCGAGCACGAACAGCCCCCACAGTCCGTATACGAGGCTCGGTATGGCGGCCAGCAGTTCTACGAGAAAGCCTACCGGCTGCCTGAGCCACATCGGGGCAAGCTCGGTTAGGAATACCGCCACCCCGAGGCTCACCGGAAGCGCAAGGGCGAGTGCCAATATTGAGGTGTAAAACGTGCCCCATATGAACGGGAGCGCGCCGAATTCCTCAGACACGGGGTCCCACTGCTTCGACGCGAGGAAGCCGAGCCCGAACTTGTCGAACGCAGGCCCGGATGAGGCCACAAGTTCGTATACTATGAGCGCGCCAAGCATCAATACCAGAAGGGCGAAGGCGGCAGTGCCGCCTTTGAACGCCCTTCCGATATTGCGGGACCTCTCGGCCCGGTTGTCAGTAGGAGACTTCTCTTCCAAGCGCAGTCCTTACCTTCTTTTTGACCTTCTCCGGCAGGGGCACGTAGTCCAGCGCCGTAGCGTCCTTGTCGCCGTTATTGTACGCCCACTCCACGAACTTTACAAACGCAGCCGCCTTGGCGGGGTCCTTCTGCTTCTTCGGGACAAGCAGGTACGTGAACCCGCTGATGGGGTATGAGTTCTTGCCGGACGCATAGGTGAAGCGGGTGTAGAAGTCGTCCGGTACGAACGCGCTGGCTGCGGCTGCCTTGCAGGTGTCGTCCGAGGGGTACACGAAGTTTCCGTCCCTGTTGCCTATCATGGCCACAGGTATTTTGTTCTGCAAGGCATATGCGAGTTCCGCGTATCCGATGGCGCCCTTCGTCTGCTTCACTATGCCCGCGACGCCCTCGTTGCCCTTGCCGCCGATGCCGACCGGCCAGTCCACAGACTTGCCGGAGCCGACACGCGCCTTCCAGTCGAGGCTGACGTCCTCCAGGTACCACGTGAATATATTGGTTGTGCCGGAGCCGTCGGAGCGGTGCACCACTATCACAGGTATGGCAGGTAGGTTGACGCCTTGGTTGTCCTTTGCTATGGCCGGGTCGTTCCACTTCCTTATCTTGCCTGAATAAATATCAACTACGTTCATGGAACTGAGCCTGAGTCCCTTCTCGAAGCCGGGCAGGTTATATACCACCGCGACTGCGCCCGCCACCATTGGGAACTGGAAGAGTCCCGCCTCTCTTAATTCCTGGCCCTTGAGTGGGGCGTCCGACGCGCCGAAGTCCACCGTGCCCGCCTTGACCTGGCTTATGCCGCCGCCGCTGCCGATGGAGGCGTAGTTTATCTTTGTGCCGGTCTCCTTCTCGTAGTTGTAGAACCACTTCGAGTAAAGCGGGTAGGGGAATGTGGCACCAGCGCCGTTAAGCGTCTCGCCCGCGAAGACCGGGCCAACGGCAAGAGTGATGAATACGGCGACCGCCGCAAGCATTGTCAGTCTCTTCATGATACCTCCATTTGATAGTATAACACCCTAATTGAACTTCCACTGTACTATGGCCTCTATGAGGTTCTGGTTCTTTATCTTGTTGCCACCCGCCCCTGCCCGGAGTCTCTTGTCGGCCTGCTGGTGCTCGTTGTCCAGCAGGAACGTGACGTATTTGTTCAAATCATAGCTCACGCCGAACACCGAGCGGGTATCTGTCGCGCCGGATGCGGAGCGGTCGTGGTCGAACTGGTCGAACCGGCCCATCAGTCTGAGCGGCTTTAAAAACGGCATCCTGTACCAGGCCATAAGCGAGTACCCGTTGCCCCTGAAGTTTGTCTGGGGTCCGGCCAGCACGGTGGAGCCTACTATGGTGCCGTCCTCGCCGTGCGTCCAGAGGTACTCCGCGCCCAGGAACAGGTCGTCCTGATACTTGTAGCCTATGAACCCTATGGCCCTGTCCCTCTGCTGGTTCTGCCCTACTTTAGCCATCTGCGCCTTGCCTGCGGTTAAGAAGCCGGTGAGCTGGAGGCCCTTCAGGTAGTCGTTATTCGGCATCGGGTTAAGAGTTACCCTCGCGCCGAAGCTCTTGTACTTGTTAGGCTCGTCGGCGTGGTAGCCCTCGCCGTTGTCCACGTCCGCCTGCCAGTCGCCGTAACCGCCGGGTATCTTGCCTGCGAAGTTGACGCCAAGGTCCGCCGAGTTCAAGAACCCTTCACGCTCGACCAGCATCGTGTTCTGCATCCTGTACGTCCAGAGGCCCTCCTCGTAGTCGAGCCACGGGCCCTCGAACTGGCCTACCTTGACTTCGAGCGAGGGGTATGCCTTCAGGAAGTCGTGGAAGTCAAGGTATCCGAACTTCAGCCTGAACGCATAGTCGCCGTTGGCAGCCCTTGCTATGTCAGGCGTTACGCGTGCCTTTATCTCCGGGGTCAGCTCAGCCCTGAAGTTAATATACCCGCGCGTGAGGTCGAACTTGTTGGCGTTTGCCGTCTGGCCCTTGCCCCCGTCGTTCTGGACGTTGTTGTTGGTGTTGTAAGAGTACTTTGCGTAGAACTGGTTGCCTATCTTTATCTTCGGGTAGGCAGTGGCCTCGTCGTCGCTGACCACGTGCCTCACAGCCTCCGTGAACGCCTGGTTGCTGTAGTCCTGCGGTGCGGCCTCCGGCGCGGCTTCGGCTACCGCCACGGGCGTCCTGCCGTTTCCGGGCCTTGCATATACTACACCGGACTCGTCCTCGTACAGCCCGCCTACCTTCTCGGCGGGCAAGCTCACAGGCGTCCTGCCCTCGCCGGGCCTCGTGAATATCTGGCCGGTGGCCGGGTCTTCGTAAAGCTCTGCCGCGAATGCCGGCAGGGCGACCATCACAATCAACATGCAAAGTCCGCATGCCGCGATTAACCTTGACATCCTGAACCTCCTTTTGTTTGAGCCATTTAATCTATCACCGGATTGTTACATAGGAGAGGTTAGCATGAAGATGTTACGGGATTATTACAGACAGGTTAAGCTTTGGTTGCGGCCCTGAACCTCATCGTGACGGTAGTACCTTTGTTCGGACGGCTCTCTATTGAAAAAGTCCCGTTATGGGCCTTCACGAGGTGTTTTACTATTGCGAGGCCGAGGCCGGTGCCGCCAAGCTCGCGCGAGCGGGCGGTGTCCACCCTGAAGAAGCGCTCGCCAAGCCTCGGCAGAAGCTCAGGCGGTATGCCGACGCCCGTGTCCGATATGGAAAGCTCTACCATGCCGCCGCCGGATAGCCTCGCGGTGACACCCACTGTACCGCCTATCGGCGCGAACTTTACGGCGTTGTCCATCACGTTTAATATAATCTGGTACAGCTTGTCCCGGTCGGCCAGTATCTTCGGCGCTTCGTCGCCGACGTTCATGTCCAGCCTCAGTTCCTTTTCCCGAAGTTTCGGCCCAAGTAGCGCGGTCACCTCGCCGACTACGTTATTGATTGATACGGGCTTTAAATCCAGCCTTATCTCGCCCAGCTCTATCTTGGACAGTACGAGGAGGTCCTCTATAAGCCTCGACAGGCGGCGCGAGTTTGATTCTATTATGCCGATGAACCTCAGCGCGTTCTCTTTTTCTTCGAGCGCGCCCGCAAGCAGCGTTTCCGAGAAGCCTTGGATGGCGGCAATCGGGGTCTTAAGCTCGTGCGTGACGTTGGCTACGAAGTCGCGCCTAACGCGTTCGAGGGCCTTCAGGCGCGTCACGTCGTGTAGCACCATCACCACGCCGGAGAACTCGTCGTTCTTGGTGAGCGGCACGCACCCGGCGATGAAGTTCAGGCTCTCCGGGAACTCGACCTCGACCTCGCCCGCGACCATCTCGCGCCTCTCGTGCGCGAGGCGCACGAGGTCCAGCAGACCGTTGTTCCTTATGACCTCAAGGAACGGCCTGCCGAGCGCGTCTTCTTTTTTAATCCCGAATGTATCCCTGAGCCTCCTGTTGGCGAGTATGACCCTGCCGTCCTTGTCCGTTACCAGCACGCCCTCGACCATCCCGCCCAGCACTGCTTCGAGCGTGGCCTTTTCCCTTGTCACCGCGTCCATCTTCTCGCTCAACTGTCCTGCCATGTCGTTTAAGTTTAAGGCGAGCAGGCCGAGTTCGTCCCCGCTGTCTGCACGGAGACGTGATGTGAAGTCTCCGGACGCCACTTTCCTTGTGAATGAGGCCATGCGCCCTACCTTGCCGGTTATGCGTCTCGACAGGTATACGCCAAGGAGTATAGCCGCAAGGAATATTATGAACGCCCCCGCCGCGACCCTTCGCTTTATGCTGGACATAGTCTGCTCGACTTCGTGGAGCGGCATGGACAGTCTGACAAAACCGCCGGACTTCAAGGGCACGGCCACGTAGAGCATGTCTATCTTAAGCGTATGGCTGTACCGTGTTGCCCTGCCCCAGCCGGTTGCGGCTGCGGCCTGCACCTCCGGCCTTTGAAGGTGGTTCTCCATAAGGGACGAGTCCTCGTCCGAGTCGCCTAACACCTTGCCGTCAGCGTTTAGTATAGTAACTCGCGCGCCTGTCCGTGCCTTGTAGTCCTTCGCAAGCGCGTCGAGCCCGCCTCCTTTTTCAGTGACAGGCATACCGCCGGAGATAAGCATCGCCTGCGCCCTGAGGTTATCCGCTATCCTGTCCGTGAAGTAGCCTTCTATGCTCCCGGAGATGTAAAACCACAATAAGGGCGCCGCGATTGCGGCAAGGGCAAGGTAGGCGAGCACTATTTTTGTGATGAGCTTGTTAGGCATAACGGCATAAGCTTTCGTCGGTTACTCCGCAAACTCGTATCCCACCCCACGCACGGTCTTGATATAGACCGGGTTTTCAGGGTCTTCCTCTATCTTGGCCCTGAGGCGTCTTATATGCACGTCCACCGTCCTGGGCTCGACGTACGCGTCGTGCCCCCACACATTGTCAAGCAGGCTCTCCCGGCTGATGACACGCCCCCGGTTCTCCGCCAGGTACTTGAGCAGCTTGAACTCCGTCGCCGAAAGCTCGACCGGCTCGTCTCCAAGGAACGCCTTGTGCCTGGGCAGGTCTATCTTAAGCCTGCCGATGACCATGCTCTTTTGTACGCCCTGCTTCTTTGCCGAGGAGGCGCGTCGAAGCACCGCCTTTACCCTTGCCACGAGTTCCCTCGGGGAGAAAGGCTTGGTCACATAATCGTCAGCGCCCAATTCAAGGCCAAGCACCTTGTCTAACTCCTCGGACTTGGCAGTAAGGAGTATAACCGGGATACCCTGGGTATCGGGCTTATTCTTGAGGGCCTTCAATACATCAAGCCCCTGCATACCCGGCAGCATTATGTCGAGTATGACCAGGTCGGGTGCCTCCTTGGCGGCGAGCTTTATCGCGTCAAGCCCGTTACCTGTCGAAAGCACTGCATAGCCTTCCTTCTTCAGGTTGTAGTCTATAAGCTCGACCAGGTCCTTCTCGTCGTCAACTATTAACACCTTTTCTATCATGGTTTACCTCTGGTAAGTAATAGGCTTCATTATACCAGTTTTTACGAGGACAATAAAGATATTCGAAATGTACGGCAGAACGTAGTCACGTTTACTTCACGTTCAACGAAAAAAGGGGTCAGGCTGATAAGCCTAACCCCTTGATTTTCTGGTGGAGCTGAGGGGGATCGAACCCGACAAAACCGGTTTCGCCAAGTTTCTGAAAGTCAAGCAAATATTAACACTTACAAACAGTTAGACCAGACTTCCGTCTGGTTTCAGTCCGATAAAGTTAAGCCAAATACAGCCAGATTTGGCCTGTTTTGCGAAAGTTTTGCGAAAGCCTCTTGACGGGTAGCGTACCCCTCAGCTATTTTATCATCGGATGCCCCATAACATCAGGGGGTCACTTTACACCCTCGTGTTCTCGGCCAGTATGTTGATGTAGTCCGCATAGAGGAACCTCCGGCCCCTATTCCTGCCAGAGGTCTCTGTACTGCTTATTCAAGTTTCGTTTAATAGGACAGGGCAGAACTAGGAGTTATTCAACTATAATTCAATAAGGGGCCATCAGGTGTATTCTTGTTGAACCAGAGATATGCAGGATAGCATTGTAAAGCAACAACATCAAAACATTGTAAACGCGCCACTGTATCCGGTATTTCCGAGAAATCCACTGTTTCAAGTGGGAGGGGCACAATGGGGGGCACAATTTCCAAATGCCCTCTGTAACTGCCTTCTGGTTTTTCTCGACTGGTCACGCCATGTAATCGAAGCAATCTGCTAAACGACCCTCCGACTTTTACCAATACGAAAACCTATTGGTGGTGGCAATATATGAGGGCCTGTCTTTTTCTTTTCATCCTTATTTGTTTCCACCTCTTTCACTTTAGACTTTACCGCTACCTTCTTTGTTGCTTTTGGTTTTTCTGCTTTCGGCTTTTTCGAGAGTCAATCCCAATCTTCGTTGAAATTTGAAGTGGCCCCGTTGTCATGGTTTACGCGGCGGCCCTTGCCGCCGGTTTCACGTCTTCGATTTTCAGTTCCCTTTTCAGCGCAAGC
>Ga0334722_10000517_pt1 | contig 56401 bp, 61 predicted proteins | sample C3_bottom_MG_FD_207210 | JGI IMG/M metagenome (GOLD analysis project Ga0334722, IMG submission 207210) | Sediment microbial communities from Yellowstone Lake, YNP, Wyoming, USA - C3_bottom | ecosystem: Environmental > Aquatic > Freshwater > Lake > Sediment | place: USA: Wyoming | collected...
CGATTTCGCCGACGCCTTCGTCCCGGAAAACTACTTCCCCGAAACGCTCGGCCGCCGCAGATATTACGAACCGTCCGAGGCGGGCCACGAGAAGGTGATCGCCGACCGCCTCAAGGCGTGGTGGGGCGACAGGAAGTAGCCCGCCCCACGCACTCCTTGCGGTTTACCGCTTGATCAGCCCCGCCTCGATCCGGAGCAGCGAATTCGCCACGTAGATCTCCCTCGAGTACGTATCGTAGCCGCCGAGCCGCAGCTCCAGGACGTGCTTCCCCGGGGACACCTTCAGGTACCGGTCCTCCGTGTACGCCGAAGCCGCTCCCTGTCCCACGCCGTCGAGGAACACCTCGGCCTCCGGCGGGTTCACGTTAAAGACGAGCCCGCCCTCGTTGCCGACGCCGTAGACCTGGCTCTTCGGGTAGCACCCCCCGAGCAGGACGGCGACAGCCAGCAGCATCACGACGAGCGGCAGGACCTTCATTCCACGTGCGATCGATCTCCTCATGGCCGCCTCCCTATTTCCCGAACCGGACGATGTCGTTCACGGCGAACCCCTTCCCCTGGAGCACCTTGCCGATCGCGGCATCCTCGCCGAAGAAGTCGACGATCTCGATCTCGCCTTTCTCGGCGCCGGGGCGGCGGCCGAGGGACACCTTCGTGTCGGGGTCGATCACTTCACGCCCTTCACCGAATACCCGGAGGCGGTCGCCGACGACGAGCCCGGTCTTCTTCCCCGCGTTCACCGTGACCTCGCCCCCCTCCACCGAGGCGACCTTGCCGGTCCACTCCATCGACGCCATCTTTCCGATCAGGTTGTCGATGAACTTCGAAATCGCCGCGCGGAACGCCTTCCCCTCCATCGTCTCGTCGTACCCGGTCCTGCCGCCGATCCCGAGGACCTCCGTGGAGGAAGTCTCGTGGACGCCGGTCCCGCTCTCCGCGTAGATGATCCGCCCGGTGGTGGCGTCGACCACCCGCACGTCCACGGTCGCCTCGGCCGTCTGCGTCTTGCTCGCCCCCACGAGATAGCTGGCCGACTTCTGCTTGACGCCGAACTGGGAAACGACGCCGGTGACGATCGCGTTGACTCCCAGCACCTCGCCGGACTTCGCGCCCGTCCCCGCCTTGATCGTCCCGCTCTTGGCCAGGTCCTGCTCGTCGAGAAGCAGGTCGAGGTCCTGCCGCGTCACCATGATGAACTGCCCCGAACGGGCGAGTTCGGTGGTGAGGATGTCCTGGATCGCGCTTCCCAGGCGGCCGCGGCCGTAGGCGCTCTTGTCCTGGAACTTGACGACGGCCACCCGCTTTTTCGGCCCCTTCGAAACGATCGGCGCCGCCTGCGCCGTCTTCCGGTACCCGTACTCCGCGGCGGGCGCGGAGTCCCGCGTGGACGGCCCCGTGACCGGCGGCGCCGTTGCGCACCCGACGACCGCAACGCCCGCAAACAGAATCCCTCCCAACAGAAGCCGTTTCCTCTTCATCGGTCCACCCCTTTCATAGCTGCGCCCTTGGTCCCTTCGCTTCAGCGCGATGTATTATCCAGCACACCCATCGGGATCTTCCTTGCGATGTTCCCCCCGACGCGCTTTCCGTGCGGCGTCATCGGGTTCAGCACCAGGTTGCCCACCGCCCTGGCGATGATCTCGGCCCCCAGGTTCTGCCCCCCGCGCGGTACGTCCTGGCGGACCTGGCGGTCGCTCCCCTCCCACAGGAGCACCCCGTCTTTCCGGTACATCCGGAATGCGGCCGCGACGGTCGAGCTGTTGTAGATTCCCGCCGTCGTCTTGCTCCACTCCTGTACTTCGCCGTAGAAGACCGCCTCGACCTCCAGCGCCTTGCACACCTCTTCCGGAGTGGTGGTCGGGAGCTGTCCTCCGTAGCTGATCCCCAGCGTCTCCCGCAGGAGCCGGTCGCTCTCCGCCACCGGCACCACCGCGAACCCCTTCCGGGCCACTCCCTCCACGAACGCGTCGCGGATGATGTCGGACCCCGAGAGGTCGTTCGTCCTGTTCTCCATCGGCGCCACGGCGACTTTCGGCCCCGTCGGGAGGACCCCCGGCGAGGGTTCAGGACGAACCTCCTGCCTCCCCCCGCAGCCCGATGCGGACAGGAGGACAGAAACGAGGATCAGTGCCGAAATGACCGCCGCCCGGCTCCGGCGGGAAGGGGGCGTCATTCCTCATCTTCCCAATAAATGCAGGTCACCGGGCAAAGATCGATCGCCTCCTGGATCGCCGCCTCGTCCGCTCCCTGCGGGTCGTACACTTCGGCGAGGTTCTCCGCATCGAACCGGAACACCGCCGGCACGGCATCGACACACACACCGCAGGAGATGCACTCTCCTTTATTGACGCGCGCCACCTTGCTCATATTCAACCTCCTCCGGCCCACGCGATCTTCGCGTCCCGGGGCAATTTTTTCAACGCCGCTTCCGCCCGGCACGCTTCCGAGCGGCTTTGGAACGGGACGGAACGCAGCAGCGCGACCGGCGGGTTCGCCCGCGTGAACGCCGCCCCTTTTCCTTCGCTGTGCACCCGGAATCGCTCCGCGGGATCCTTCGCCGTCCCGGTGTAGATCCGCCCGCCGCGGCACGCGATCATGTACACCCACCAGGTGTCCTCCGGTCGGCGTCTCCCCATGGAACCATCTTCTCATCCGGCGGGACGCCCGGGCAACCCGTATCCTATATCGTCCGTATCCGCATGCGTCCATATCCCTTCTCCCCGAATCATGGGACGTCCTTGACGTTTCGCCCTTGCGGGGCTATCTTTTGTCTGATTTTCAGCCCCCCACCCCACCTTCACAAGGAGCGAACCGATGCCGGAATTCTCGTACCAGGACCCGTTCCCGCTGGGGAAGGACACCACCAAGTACCGCCTCCTCACCAAGGAGTACGTATCGACGACGAAGTTCGACGGAAAGGAGATCCTCAAGGTCGATCCCGAGGGGCTCGCGTTCCTCGCACACCATGCGCTGCGCGACGTCTCCTACCTGCTTCGCCCCGAGCACCTTGAGAAAGTGGCGGAGATCCTCGCCGACCCCGAGGCGTCTCCGAACGACCGCGGCGTGACGATCGCGCTGCTGCGGAACGCGGAAGTGGCGGCGAACTTCGTCCTCCCCCTGTGCCAGGACACCGGCACCGCGACGATCGTCGGGAAGAAGGGGCAGCAGGTGTGGACCGGCGCCCGGGACGAGGAGTACCTCTCGAAGGGCGTCCACAAGATGTACACGGAAGAGAACATGCGGTACTCGCAGACGGTGCCGCTCACGATGTACGAAGAGGTGAACTCCGGGACCAACCTGCCCGCCCAGATCGACCTGTACGCGACGCCGGGGGACGAGTACAAGTTCCTCTTCGTCACGAAGGGGGGCGGTTCCGCGAACAAGATGTACCTTTACCAGGAGACGAAGGCGCTGCTCAACCCCGCCTCCCTCGAGAAATTCCTCGTGGAGAAGATGAAGACGCTCGGGACCGCCGCGTGCCCGCCGTACCACCTTGCGTTCGTCGTCGGCGGCACCTCCGCCGAGACGTGCCTGAAGACGGTGAAACTCGCCTCCACGAAGTACCTCGATCACCTGCCCACGTCCGGGAACAAGGGGGGGCAGGCGTTCCGCGACGTCGAGATGGAAGGGAAACTCCTCAAGGCGGCGCACAAGTCCGGATACGGCGCGCAGTTCGGCGGGAAATATTTCGCCCTCGACGTCCGGGTCATCCGCCTGCCGCGCCACGGCGCCTCCTGCCCGGTCGGGATGGGCGTCTCCTGCTCCGCGGACCGGAACGTGAAGGCGAAGATCACCCGGGACGGGATCTGGCTCGAGGAGCTGGAGCGCAACCCGGGGCGGCTCATCCCGGCGAAGTACCGCGGGAAGCACGAGCACGGGGTGGTCAAGATCGACCTCAACCGCCCGATGAAGGAGATCCTTGCGGAGCTCACCAAGTACCCGATCACAACGCAGCTCTCCCTCTCCGGGACGATCATCGTCGGGCGCGACATCGCCCACGCGAAGCTGAAGGAGCGGATCGACAAGGGCGAGGGGCTGCCGCAGTACGTCAAGGACCATCCGATCTACTACGCGGGTCCGGCGAAGACCCCCAAGGGGATGCCGTCGGGCTCGTTCGGCCCCACCACCGCCGGGCGGATGGACTCCTACGTGGACCTGTTCCAGGCCCTCGGCGGGTCGCTCGTCATGATCGCGAAGGGGAACCGGAGCAAGGCGGTGAGCGACGCTTGCAAGAAGCACGGCGGGTTCTACCTCGGGTCGATCGGCGGCCCGGCGGCGCTTCTTGCGCAGGAGAACATCAAAAAGGTCGAGGTGCTCGAATACCCCGAACTGGGGATGGAGGCGATCTGGAAGATCGAGGTCGAGGACTTCCCGGCGTTCATCCTGGTGGACGACAAGGGGAACGACTTCTACCAGCAGATCGCCTGCGCCGGCTGATCCCGCGACGGGGGGCCGATAGTGTAGCGTCTCGCAAATAGCCTGACGCATCGAGAGCGTCGATGCGCCGCGCCAGCAAGGCGCGCAAGTGAAGGCGTACCGGGAGAGTACGGCGAACTTGTGCAACGAAGCTGGAGCGGATGCAGCGGCACTCGAATGCCAGGGTATTTGCGAGACGCTGCACTAGGCCCCCCTCTTCTCCCGCACACCGCTTGCCGCGGAAAAGGATCCCGGGGATCAAGGTCCGTCCTGTTCCAACAAGTTCACCTTGGCGGCCATGATGAAGTCGTTCTCGTGCAGCCCCCCGATCCGGTGGGTCCGGAAAACGACCTCGCAATATCCCCATCCGATGGAGAGGTCGGGGTGATGCCCCTGCGCCTCGGCCAGTTCCCCGACCTTTCGCGCGAACTCCAACGCCGAGGCGAAATTCCGGAACTCCCACCTGCGTCGGATCCTCGTGGCGTTCTCCTCCAAGGTCCAACCGGGCGTTTCCTGGAGACGCCTCCGGGCCTCCTCCTCCGGAAGGGGAGGGATACCTCCCCTGCAGGGGACGCACGTTTTATCGGATAGCGCCATTTCCCCTATGCCCCCCGTTTCCTCCGGGCGGTGACGGTCTCCCCACCGATCCCCCAGTTGTCCGTCTCCACCTCTTCGATCAGCACCATCGTGGTCGCGGGGTTTTTCCCCAGAACGTCCACCAGCACCTTCGTCACGCCGCGGATCACCTCCGCCTTCTTCTCGGGCGTCACGCCGTCGCGAGTGATTTTGATGTTCACAAAAGGCATTCCAAGTCACCTCCATCCGAAGTGGCTACACGGTCATTATGATGCAACGATAACACTACCGGCATTTCCCGGAGGAATCGCATCCGTGACAATAGCCCTTTTTCTTCCAGAGGGAACGGTAGAGGAGGTAGATCGCTCCCCCGACGATCAAAACCATCAGCGCGATGTCGACGTATCCCATCCTATCCTCCCAGGCCGAGGAGTGTCCCTCCCCGGTAGATGATGAATGCCATGCTCCAAGCCAGAACGGTCTGGTATGCGAAAGCGACCCCGAACCACTTCCAGGTCCCGAATTCATGCTTGAACGCCGCGGCCGCCACCACGCACGGCATGTACAGCAGGACGAACGTCATGAAGGCGTAGGCGCTCAAGGGGGTGTACGTTTTTGCCATGACGGTGCGCAGGTTTTCCCTCCCCTCCCCCTTTCCGGAGAGACTGGCGATCCCGGCGGTTGAGAAGACGTTGGTGAAGACTTTCCTGCCCGCCTCCGCGAAGGAGGTTCCGATCTCCCGGAGGTCTTCCGACGGCGAAGGGGGCGGCCCCGCCGGTTTTTCCTTCTTCTCGGGGACGTATATTTCCCCCATCGTCCCGACGACGATCTCTTTGGCGATGACGCCGGCGACCAGTGACGACGCGGCCTCCCAGGTCCCGAACCCCAAGGGCTTGAAGACGGGCGCAATGGCCTGCCCGACCGTTCCCATGTAAGAGTCCTTCTTGTGCTCCACGCCCCAGGGCAGGTTCAGGAGGAACCAGACGAGGATGGAGACGGCGAGGATGTAGGTCCCGGCCTTGATCAGGAAGTGCTTGCCCTTCTCCCACGTGTGGATCATGAGGTTCCTGCCGGAGGGCATCCGGTACGGAGGCAGTTCCATGATGAACATTGGGGATTCCCCCCGGAACAGGGTCCTCTTGAAAAGGATCCCCATCAGGACGGCCAGGACGATCCCCATGACGTAGAGGGACCAGAGCACCGTCCCCGACCGGGAGGCAAAGAAGGCGCCGACGAAGAGGACATACACCGGTAGCCTCGCGCCGCACGACATGAGCGGAATGAGGAGGGCGGTCAGCGCCTTGTCGCGGGGATTTTCCAGCGTCCGCGTCGCGTAGATGGCGGGCACGTTGCACCCGAACCCGAGAAGCATGGGGATGAAGGACTTCCCGTGCAGGCCCATGCTGTGCATGGCCCGGTCCATCACGAAGGCGGCCCTTGCCATGTAGCCGCTCCCCTCCAGGAAGGTGATGAAGAACATCATGGAGAAGATGACGGGCACGAACACGAGGACCGACCCCACTCCCGCGATGACTCCGTCCGTCACGAGGGAGACCAGCCAGTCGGGACCGCGGACGAGACCCACCAGGACCCGGGTCCACCGGGTGAACGGCCCGGCGGTCACGGTGCCAAGCCAGTCGGCGAAAGGAGCCGACACGTCGAAGGTGAGCTTGAAGACCAGCCACATGGCGGCCAGGAAGATGGGGATCCCCAGGAACCGGTTCAGGGCGATCCGGTCGATCTTCTCGGTAAGCTCCATCTTCCGGACGTCGGGCTTGGCAAGGACCTCCCGGGTCAGTCCGGTGGCCTGGGCGTACCGGGCGTCCGCCATGAGGGACTCGACGTCATCGCCGTGGGCGGAAAGCAGATGCTCCGCCGCCTCTGCCGCCAGCGGTTCGATCCCTGGAAGACCCACTTCCTCGATGACCCGACGGTCGCCCTCCAGAAGCTTGAAGGCCAGCCATCGTTCGGGATACTTTTCGGCAAGGCCCGGAGACCGGCGCAAGGCCTCCGCCATGAGCGATTTGGCGGCCGCTTCGATGTCGTCCCCGTAGTGCAGGCGCCTCGGCCGGTGGCAGGAAGGGTCCCCCGCGGCCAAGATCGCCTCATCGAGGAGCGCGTCGAGCCCCGTTCCTTTTGTGGCGACGGTCGGAACGATCCGGACGCCCAGGGCCTGCTCCATGGCCGGCACGTCGATTCGATACCCCTTCTTCTCCGCCTCGTCGAAGATGTTCAGGGCGACGACGACGGGGATCTCCAGCTCAAGGAGCTGGACGGTCAGGTACAGGTTGCGCTCCAGGTTGGTGACGTCGACCACGTCGATGATGACCTCGGGCCGCTCCTGGACCAGGTAGTCCCTGGCGATGACCTCCTCCTCGGTGTACGGGCTTAAGCTGTACGTGCCCGGCAGGTCGACCAGCGCGATCCGTTCGCCGCGGCGCTCGAAGGCCGCTTCCTTCTTCTCCACGGTGACACCGGGCCAGTTGCCCACGTGCAGCCGGCTGCCCGCAAGGGAATTGATCAGGGTGGATTTTCCCGAGTTGGGGTTGCCGGCGACCGCGATCCGGACGGTCCTCTCCCCGGCGACGAGCGGCCGCACAGCCGCCATCTGCGTCTTCATCGGCCCACCTCCACGGCGATCCCTTCGGCTTCCCTCTTCCGGAGGGAAAGGTTGTAGCCCTTGATCGTCAACTCGATGGGGTCTCCCAGGGGTGCGATCTTTTCCACCCGGATCTCCTCGCCGACGAGGACCCCCATGTCCATGAGCCGCCTTTTCAGAGGGCCGATCGCCCCGATCCCAACGATCCGCCCCTTCTCGCCCGGTTTGAGCATTGCCAGGTTCATCGTCCTTGCCTCCTCACCATGATTTTCATCGCCGCGCCACGTCCCACGGCGATCCGGGAATCGTCCACCTTCACGAGGAGGGCCCCGCCTCCCCCGTTGTTGAGCATTTCGACTTCCTTGCCGGGCCGGATGCCCATATCTTCCAGCCGGACGGCGTAGCCTTCCCTTCCCTTGCCCCGGCAGGGACCGCAACAAGTCCCATGGCCGTGCTCCAAGGCCGGAATCCCGTTTACCACCTCCGCCCTCTCGCCGTTTGCCAGCAGTCCCAGCGGAAACATATCGTTACCTCCGTGCACGCCTGGAAATTTTGAATGCTTCGTCATGCATCCCACCTGTGTCCCGAATCCGGTTCTTCAAAACGTCGCCTGCGCCTGGAGGTAAGCGTACGAGATGTCCTTCCCGCTCCCGGAGGCGTCCTTGAAGAAATCGCCGGTGAAGAACCGGTTCCCGCTCAACAGAACCGAGATGTGGTCATCGATTTTGCAGGTGAAGATCAGGTTCGTCTCAAGGCCGATCTCCTTGCTGAAACCGCCCGGGACCTTGTTGGCCCGAAAGTAGTGCCCGTCCAGGGACACGTTCAGCTTTCCCGTGACGTCGACCCCGCCGCCGACCGTGACGACCTGGAGACCGCTGGCCGTCGCATTGCCGACCGTTAGACCCCCCAGCTCGCCGATGACGTTCATGTCCCCGATCAGGGAAGTGTCGTTGTTGGGGTTGTGAAACTCCGTAAACTTTCCTTCCCCCGGGTTCCCGTCCCCGGAACCGTACGCGTAGGAGAGGAAGATCTTCCCCGGGTACCGGCCCAAGGGGGGATCGATGGTGATGTCCGCATGACCGCCGTACGCACGGATGTCATTGTGGCTTGATCCATCCTTGTTCTTTCTCCCGAACTGGTAGACCGGCTCCAGCTCGTAGGCGACGTGTTTGCCGGCTTTCCCATTGAGCCGGGTTCCGACGGAGTAGGTCACCTCATGATCCCCTCCGACATGGGTGACGCCGGCCCCGCCGGTGTCGCGAAGGCCGTATAGATCGACCGAAAGAGCTTCCGTGGAGACGTAGATCGCATAAATTCCGTAAAGCTTCCCTTCGATCCCTCCGGAGTTTCTCTTCACGTATTGCCCTCCGAACAGATCAATGGAGAATTTGTCCATGGGTTTCAGAGATAGCCTCACGGCATCGAAGGTAAGTCCGTCGTAGAAGGTATCGGCGCCGAGCAGGAAATTGCTGCCGTAGACCAGCTCCTGGCGCCCGGCCTTGAGGGAGGCTCCTTTCACATGGGGCAAGACGCCTTCCACGTACCCCTGGTACAAGCTCGCGATCGAAGAATCCGAATCGTCGTAGAAGGCATACCACTGTCCTTCCACGCGGGCGGTGAGGTTCTCCAAAGGCGCCACGGTGACCGAGGGACGAAGGCGGAACAGGATCCGCCCTTCGTCGTTCCCCGGCGTGAAGGAGAAGCTCCCGAGGCGGAAGTTCGTCGCCGCTTCGGCCCGCACCAGCGAGTCCAGCCCCAGCTTCACCGGGCCGAATCGCAGCGGGTCCGGCGGATCGTTCGCCGCCGCCTCCTCGGCAGGCTTCCCCGGGGAAGACGCTTCCTGCGCCGCGGACGATACGGCGGCGAGAACCGAAAGCGCGAAGAAGATCCGCAGGGTCCTCTTCCACATCGCTACACCCGCCCTTTCGGCCTCCATGGCGTAGCGCCATGCCGGCCGGCCATTCTCACTGTCCGCGCGATGCACATGGCCCCCTTTATCGACCCGACCGACCGGCGGTCAACAAGTAGAACAGCAGGTCCGCCGCCTGGTCTCCGGAGAGCGACGCCCGGCGTGCCATCCTTTTGACGATCGCGCGCCATTGCGCCGGGGAGTATTCGTTCGGCCAGAACAGCCGGTGGCACGCCGCGCACTCGGTAACGAGGACGGCCCGTCCCCTCCGCAGAGCGTCCGGATCCGCCCCCCTCGGGAGGGTTCCCGCGGCGCCCAGCTCTTCCGCCGTGGGAATCGACGCCTTCCCTGTGGCGCAACCGGAAATCCAGCCCGCCACGCCGGCGGCCGCAAGGAAAGCGAGAACCATCGTCATCCGCAGAAACGGTTTTCTCATCGCGTTCTCCTTCCACGAAAAGGCGCGGAGGGACCAGGGCCTTGCGCCCCTCCGCGCCCTGTGGGTCCGTTAAAACTGCCAGCCCAGGCCGAAGTCGATCAGGTCCGGAAGATGCTGTCCGGTTCCGTCGCGCTGGACCTGGAAGTCGGCCTTCGCCACGAGGTTCCGGGTGAGGTAGAAGTTCACGCCGGCGGTCCATTGGGTGCGGTCCCCGGCGGGGTCTTTCGCAACACCGTCCGGCATTCTGAACTGGGTGTCGAAGTCCTCGTACCGCACGAAGACCACCGCATCGGATTTGGCGAGCTTCCCTGTCTTCCAGGAGTCCGGAAAGAAGTGATAGCCTCCCTCCAGGTACCAGCCGAAGATCCCGGACGCGGCGCCGTTGCCGATCTCCTTCGCCCCGTGGATCCGCTCGTGGGCGATCACCCCCCGGAAATCGAATTTCGAGATAGAGTATTCGAAGTCGCCCGAAAGGATCCGGAGATTCCCGGCGGTCCCGGGGTTGTTCCCCTCGTTGCCGTTGTTGAGCCCGCTGTGATACGCGGTGGCCCCGACCCGAAGGACCTGCCCGTACGCGGCGGGCCGCCCGGCGAACGGGAAGTAATCCAGCCTTCCCATGACCGCCGGGTCGTTGAGGCTCGGCCGCTCCTCGATCCGCCCTTCCCGGATCCCGTCGACGGCGTCGAACTTCGAGCCGTTGAGACCGCCGGCGACGTACGCCTCGTACTTGAGCGAGGGCGCGAGAGCCCCAAAGATCCCGATCCCGTCGGAAGACCAGGTCGTGGGGAGAACGAACTTGTCGAAGGCCGGCCGCTCCACGCCGTTGAAGGTCGGCGGCTCGTGCTTGCGGTTGATGATTCCGATCGGCGTCAGGAATCTCCCGAACCGGACGTTCAACCGGTCGGAGAGGAGGAAGTCCAGGTAGGCCTGCTCGATGGATACCTCGCCGCCGCTCCGATCCTGGGGCGAAACGAAGCCGTGTTCCAGCTCGACCTCGGAGTGGAACCGGATCCAGTCGGCGAATTCGTACCCCACGTAGGCTACAAGCCTGGCGATGTCGGTCTGGTCGGGGGCCTTCCCCTCGCCGAAGTTCGCGTGGATCTCGCCGTATCCGCCGAAAGTGAACTTGTCGGCCCGCGGTTCCACGGAGGAAGCGTTCGACTTGTCCATCGCATCGACCCGCCCGGAAAGGACGCCCACCGTCTTCTCCAACTCCTGGATCTTCCTGTCGCGCGGGTCCGCGGCATTTTCATCGGCCCGGGCCGGTCCCGCCAGGCACAGAACCACGAAAGCGGCGGCCGCCGCGGCAAAGAGAAGCCCTCTATATCGGATGGATAGGAATGGAAGGAATAACAGGCGCAAATGATTCGGTTTCGAAACGGTATACATGCCGCACACCCCTTTCGTTCGACAAAAGGATTGGAAACCACAACCTGTAAAGCCTCGGCGCGCCGGAACGCGCGCCCTCAAGTTGCGCTTTCACTGTGCGGCTCGCGGGAGTGCCCCATCCGGGGCGACCCGATCCGTACCGTAAAACGCCCCTTGCCGGTCAGCAGCCGGCGAGGATCCCGATCAACTTCTTTCGCATCGCCTCCAGTCTCTTCGATTTGAAGGAACTTCTCGTCTCATCGAGAACCTCGATCGTTTCCCGAAGAGCGGCCTGCAGTCGGGACAGCCTGGCGCAGTCGACCAGCGGGCAATACTCCTGGCGGTCCGCGGAGCTTGCTCCGGCAGCGAGGACCTGCCGGAATATGCCACGCTGGTGTTCCACCCTCTGGTGCATCTCCTCTGTGATCCTATCCACGTACTCCTCGATTCCCACCTTCTCACCGACCTCCATTTCCGTCGTCAACGGCCTCCACCTCTTATCGGCATACATGTGAACACCTGTTTCATGCATTGTCCAAAAAAAATCGTCATCCGACCGTGACGTGCTTGATGCACTCCTCCATCAGGTTCCGTATGTGATCGTCGTCCAGGGAATAGTAGGCGACCTTTCCTTCCTTCCGGTACTTCACCAGACGCTGTCCTCTCAGAAGCCGGAGTTGATGGGAAACCGCCGAGCCGGTGATCCCGAGCATCCGGGACAGGTCGAATACGCATAGTTCCTGTCCCGCCAACACCGAGATGATCCGGACACGCGTGGGGTCGCTCAATGCGCGGAACGTCTCCGCAAGGGCCTTGACCATCCTGTCGTTCGGCATGCCGGTCCGGGCGGCGCGCACGCTCGCGGCATCGATATACACAAACTTCTCCTTTGCCGCCGCGCCGCGCTTCACTGCCGGTAAACCCAACGAGCACTCCCCTTCATTGAAATGGTTGCTCACTTATACCAAATACATCCAAAGGGTGTCAAGAAAATTCCCCGCGCGACCGGATCTCGTGAACCGTCCCGGGATCAGCCGGTTGCGTCCGACACGATTTTCCGGAACCGTTCCCTGTAGGGAATGTCCATCGTGCCCTCGAATTCGGCCAGCCACCGTTCGACATACTCACGGTCGCATTCCGGGTGGCGGACCAGAACACCACGAACGTCCTCCAGATCCCTCGGCCGTCCGGCGAATATTTTATGGATGACAAGGTCTTCGACAGAGGCGAACCGCACGGAAACCCCATCGATGGAGACCGTCGTCGCCCGCCCGATCGCCTGACGCTCGTACGGCAGGAAAGAGAAAATGAAATCGACCCGGATTCCGCTGTCCCTGTCCTTCGCGGGCAGCACCATCGTCCTTCGTGCGAACGCTTCCGGATCCTCCGGGATCGGACCGAGTCCGATCTTTCCCGCCGCATCGAGGACCCGGCCGAACGCTTCGACATCGACACCGAGGGTGATGTCGATGTCCAAGGTCGCCCGCGGCTGACCGTGCAGGAGAACCGCCTGCCCCCCGATCACCATGTAGGGGATGCCGGCCGACGCCAATCCGTCCGAAAGCTTACGGAGCAGTCTTGCGTACAAGGTTCAGTGCCTTCGCGATGCGCAGGGCGACCTCGATCCCATCCATCGGATTCTTCCTTGGGGAAACGCCGAGTTGGACCGCCACCCGGTGAAGGGAATCCACGAGGCGGAGGTTCCGGGCGAAATCGGTCTTTTCCCCTCGGGCCAGGTCATCATCGAAACGCCGCAGTGCCTCCGCGTCGCGGATCATCCAACCCTCCCTTCGCCCCGTTCGCGCGCCATCGATCCGCGGGGGCCGCTGCTTCCTGCAACCGTTCCCCGACAGTATACTGAACCCGGACCACCAAGGGGAAAACTTGCCCGCCTGGTCCATCCGTCACTTTGATGTTCACGAAAGGCATTCCGGGACACCTCCGGTTCGATTGACTACACTGTGTTGATGCAACGGATCGGCGTCACGTACGCCAAGCTCGTGGTGACGATGTTCTTCTGGGGAGGGACGTTCGTCGCCGGGAAGTGGGCCGTCGGCGAGGCGCCCCCTTTCTTCGTCGCGTTCCTCCGGTTCGCCATCGCGTCGTTTGTCCTATGGGCGCTCGTCGCCTGGCGTCAACGAGGGAGCGCGGACCGGTTCCCCATGCCGGGAGGGTGGGCGCAATGGGCGGGGCTGTTCTCCCTCGGCCTGACCGGCGTGTTTCTGTACAATTTCGTTTTCCTTACGGGGCTATCGTGGACCAGCGCCACGAACGGCTCGCTCATCGTGGCGTTCAACCCCCTGCTCACCGCCGTCCTGTCGGCCTTGTGGCTCAAGGAGCGCATCCGTTCCATCCAGGCGGGAGGCCTCCTCCTCGCCCTGTTCGGCGTCGGCGTCGTGATCACGCGCGGATCGAGCGCGGTGATGCGCAGTCTCTCCTTCAATCCCGGGGACCTGCTGATGCTGGGTGCGCCGCTGGCGTGGGCCCTTTACACCATTCTCGGGAAAAAGGCGCTTGCCCGCTTCCCCCCGCTCGTGGCCACGGCGTACGCGTCCCTCTTCGGCACCCTCCTGCTCTTGCCGGCAGCTGCGCTGGAGGGGTCGCTGTCTGCGGGCTTTCAGCGCCTCACCGTCTACGGCTGGATGTCGGTGCTTCAGCTCGCCCTTCTCGGCACCGTTGCCGGGTTCGTGTGGTGGTACGAGGGGGTCGAGGCGCTGGGGGCCTCCCGCGCCGCGGTCTTCGTCAATCTCGTCCCCCTCTTCGGGGTGCTTCTCTCCGCCCTGATCCTTTCCGAATCGCTGCAGGTTTCCCAACTGGCGGGAGGAATCCTCATCGTCCTCGGAGTCGGCATCGGTACGCTGGGCGGCCGAGCGAATCGGGATGGGGCCTCCGGCTGACCCCGTCCCGACCCCTTTATTTCAACGTCCAGGAAAAGGTCGCGCTCCCCTTCTTTTCGGCGGATTCGATCTCCGCCGTGAACTTGTATGTCCCCGGAATCGGCAAGGCGACGTTCGCGCCGATGTGGCCGCCCATCACGACGAGTTTGACCTTCGAGGAGGAAGCACCGTCGGGGCCCGTGATGACGACCTTCCCCGCCACTCCGGCGGCGGGCTTCCCGGTCGCCGGATCGGTGAGGAACAGCATCAGGTGACGCTCGCCGGCGAACCGGGCGGCGATCTTGGCCGACACGCCGGACTGTTCCATCTGCACCTTCATGTCGACCAGCCGGGCCTCTCCCGTCCAGGGGCCCACCATCCCGGAGAAAAGCTTCTCGCCCTTTTTCTTGTCGTGGTCCCCGGCCATCCCGGACATTCCACCGTGCCCCTCCATCTCCATGCCGGCGTGATCGCCATGCTGCATCCCGCCCATTCCGCCGTGCTCCGCCGCCGATGATATTCCCGGCAGCGTCATGAGCAGCAACGCCGTAACTCCGGCCCCGATCCGAACCGCTTCGCCCATCGTTCGCATGTTCCTTGCCTCCCCCTGGACGTTTTCGCCATATGCGCCACTGCACAACCGATCCCCACCCGCCGACCGGCGGACGCTCCGACGCCTCACAGCGAAGCGCGGACAAAGTTCATGGAATCCGGCAAGAAGATCACCCGCTCTCGATGGTGTTCATATTACCAAATAAAAATGGGGCGGGGCCGGGTGATCCCCGGCGGTCCGCCCCTTCCCGCAACAGGACCGGCCCCTATGGAGTGTCGATACCGATCCTGTAGACCACCCCGCCGATCTCCACAGTGGGAACCCCCGTCCGTGCCCCGCCCTCCGATTTCAATTGCTTGGCATTGTCCACGGGGAGACTCCCTGTTTCCATGGCCGGACGCACCTGCCACGCCAGCGCACTTTCCGGGTCGGCCCGCTGCCGCAGAGCCCTTTCCCGTTCCGCCTGCGTCTGGCCCGCAAACGCGGGCACTGCCATCGTTATCGCCGCCACGACAAGAACCATCATCCTCACCAGATTCGTTTTCATCGCTCTCCTCCTTCTCTGAAAATTTTGTTGTTGATCGCCGCCCGTCGTTCCTGTTGAAACAATAGAAAAGCATACGGCGTGCCACCTACCCTTGCGGCATAATGCACTGGAATGCCACGAGTTTTCGGTTGAGGCATTTCCGAGGAGGGGGTCAGTGAAGAATACTCTTGAACAGCCGGGGAATATTCGGCGCGAGACCCGCCATTCCGTTCCGAAGTGCGCTTCCCGTCACGCGAAGTTCAGGGACTGATCAGGGTCACACCATTTCTTGACGCAATCTCCGCAAGGTCACGGAACGGTATTTTCAGGAACGCGTCCACCACATCGGGATCGAAGTGGGTCCCGCGCCCGCTCGCAAGGGAATCCTCCGCACTTCGGTAAGACAGGGCAGTTTTGTACGGGCGGTCCGTCGTCAGCGCATCGAAGACGTCGGCGACCGCGAAAATCCGCGCCCCGATCGGGATCTTTTCCCCCTTCAAACCCTTCGGGTATCCCGAGCCGTCGAACTTCTCATGATGGAATTCGACAATCTCCCTTGCACCGGATAGAAACGGGATCCGTCGCAATAGCGATGCGCCGAGTTCGGGATGACGCCGGATCTCATCCCGTTCCTCCTCGGTCAGTCCTCCTTTCTTGAGGAGGATGCCGTCCGGGACCCCGATTTTACCGACGTCGTGCAACAGGGCGCCCATCTCCATACCCTCAAGGGTATCCCCTTCCTTGACCCCCAGTCGACGGGCCAGGATCATCGTGTATTCCTGGACACGTTTCGAGTGCAGCGCGGTTTCGCGCTCCCGAAGGTCCAGGGAGGAAGCCAGCGCTGCGATCGTTTCCCGGTGCGCTTCCGCCGTCTCCAAGAGCGCCCTTCTCTCGCGTCGGAAAAGAAACGAGGAAGTCAGCGCGATGATCCAGAAACTTACGACTTCTCCTACCTGATCGGCCTGCGCCATCCGGTATCCTCCCCAGTCCAGCAGGACGTGGACAATGAAAACGGAACTGACCGCGCCCGCGGTAAGGAGCGTCCCCCGGAGACCGAACCAGGACGCCGCCATCAGGATGGGAAGGTAAAACAGCTTCTGGAGGAGGATGTGGATCCAGTGCCAGCCGTGAAGGCCGGCCGGAGTGACGAAGTGGGCCGCCGCGACGGCGAAGACTACGAGGGCGACAACCCCCGCCCTGCGCAGGGGGCGGAAGGTGATGGGTGGTGACGTCATCCCGGGGGCAGGCAGTCTTCCTTCCACGCGCAATCTTCCCGGTCGCAGAAACCGTCCCGGGCCGTGCCGAAACACGGGAAGTTCCCCTCCGCCTCCTGGATGGACCGGATGATCTCCCTCTTGCTCATCCTCGCGGAGTTCACGCCTTTCGCTTTCGCAATCGCGCGTACCTTTTGGATTTTCATAAAGCACCTCCTATGTGCATTTCCCACGAGTGAGCAATCCCAACGAGGAGGGGAGGGGCGGCACGCAGGACCGGGCCGCCCCTCTCCGTCACGTATCGCTTATTTCAACGTATAGGAGAACGTGGCACTCCCCTTCTTGCCGCCTGATTCGATCTCCGTCTTGAACGTGTACTTCCCGGGCTTGGGAAGGTTCACGTCGACGCCGAAGTGCCCCTGCATGGCCATGAACTCGGCCTTCGTCCCCTTCTTGTCCGGGCCGGTCACGGTGACCGTTCCCTTCCCCTCCGTCACGGGTTTCTTCCCCGCGTCGGTCAGGCTGAGCGCGATGTGGTGGGAATTCGGCATAGCCCCCGCCGCCTTCATTCCCGACGCCGCCATGTGCGCCTTCATATCCATGATGCGCGCATCGCCCTTCCAGGGGCCGATTTTTCCGGAGAACGCCTTGTCCCCCATCTTCGCCATGTCGTGCCCGCCCGAATCCATCTTCCCGTGATCGTCCATCTTCATGCCACCGGGGTCGCCCGAAGCGCCTTGTTGCATCCCGCCCATCCCGCCGTGCTCCGCCGCCGCTGAAATGCCCGGCAGCGCCATGAGCATCAGCGCCGTAACGCATGCCGCCGTTTGAACCGCTTTGCCGATCGTCCGCATGTTCCTTGCCTCTCTTTCGTTTTATTTAACCGCTACGATTCCGCCGGCATCGCCGCCGGTCCGAGCTCCCGCTGCTTCCACAACTTGTAGATCGCCGGATAGACCAGCAACTCCAGGATGAACGATGTGATCAATCCCCCGATCATCGGCGCCGCGATCCGCTTCATGACGTCGGCGCCGGCCGAGGTGGACCACATGATCGGCAGCAACCCCATGAACGCCGCCGCCACCGTCATCATCTTGGGGCGCACCCGCTTCACGGCGCCGTGGATGATGGCCTCGTCGAGCTCCGCGAGGTTCCGCAACAGCCCCCGCTTCTTCGCGTCGTCGTAGGAAAGATCCAGGAACAGCATCATGAACACCCCGGTCTCGGCGTCCAGCCCCATGAGCGCGATCATCCCGACCCAGGCGGCGATGGAGACGTTGTAGCCGAGGATGTAAAAGAGCCAGATCGCGCCGATGGCCGAGAACGGCACGGCGAGCATGACGACCGACGCCTTGAATGCGCTCCGCGTGTTCATGTAGAGCAGGACGAAGATCAGCACGAGCGTCAACGGGATCACCATCTTCAGCCGCTCGCGGACGCGGATCATGTTTTCATACTGGCCGCTCCACTGGAGGACGTAGCCCGGCTTGAGAGCGATTTTCGAGGCGACGACCTTCTTCGCCTCCTCGACGTAGCCGCCCACGTCGCGGCCTGCGATGTCGACGTAGACGTAGCCGGCCAGGAAGCCGTTCTCGTCGCGCAGCATCGAGGGGCCCTCCAGCATCTTGACGTCGGCGAGCTGGGCGATGGGCACCTGCGCCCCCATGCCTGTGGAGACAAGCACCCGTCCCAACCGGTCGAGATCCTCCCGCAGCTCTCTCGGATAGCGCAGGTTCACGGGGTACCGCTCCCGTCCCTCGATCGTCGTGGTGATGTTCTCGCCGCCGATGGCGGTCATGATCACGTCCTGCAGCTTCTCGACCGTCAGGCCGTACCGGGCAAGCTGGTCGCGCTTCGGCTCGATGTCGATGAAGTAGCCGCCCGTCACGCGCTCGGCGAACACGGAGCGGGTGCCGGGGATATCCTTCAGAAAATGTTCCAGATGCTCCCCGATCCGCTGGATTTCCGCGAGGTCACTGCCGTACACCTTGATGCCGACCGGCGTGCGGACGCCGGTCGTCAGCATGTCGATCCGCGCCTTGATCGGCATCGTCCAGGCGTTGGTGACGCCGGGGAAGCGGACGACGCCGTCCATCTTCGCCACGAGCTCGTCCCACGAAATGCGGTCGGGCCAGATCGGCCGAAATACGGGCTTCAGGAAATCGGGCGCCCACTTCGAATACCAACGTTCCTTCGGGCTCCACTTCGACGGATCTTTCAGCACCACCGTCGTTTCCATCATCGAGAACGGCGCCGGGTCGGTGGACGTATCGGCGCGCCCCGCCTTGCCGAAGACACGCTCGACCTCGGGGAAGCTTTTCAGCAGTTTGTCCATACGGATCATCAGGTCCTGCGCCTGCGCGACGGACAGCCCCGGCAGCGTCGTCGGCATGTACAGCATGGTGCCTTCGTTCAGGGGCGGCATGAATTCGCTGCCGAGCTTCATGTAGACGGGGATGCTCAGGGCCAACATCGCCAGCGAGGCGGCGATGATCGTTTTCGGGCGGCGAAGCACGAAGCGGCACGCCGGCTCGTAGATGCGGAACAACCTGCGGCTGATCGGGTGGCTCTCCTCGGAATAATATTTGCCGACAAAAGCGTGCGTGGCCCATTTCGCGAGGAACTTCGGCTTGAAGACGTACGGGTCGATCCGGGCGAACATCATCCGCTGCGCCGGGTTGAGCGTGATCGCGAGGAGCGCGGCCAGCGCCATCGCCAGGTTCTTCGAATACGCCAGCGGCTTGAACAGCCGCCCTTCCTGGTCGACCAGCGTGAAGACGGGGAGGAATGCCACGGCGATCACGAGAAGCGAGAAGAAGACCGAGGGGCCGACCTCCTTCAGCGCTTCGAGCCGCACGTTGTGGAAGTCGCCTTTTCGTCCGCCGACGTCCCAGTGATAGATCTTGTTGTAGGCGTTTTCGACCTCGACGATCGACCCGTCGACGAGCACGCCGATCGAGATGGCAATGCCGGCGATGCTCATGATGTTGACCGTCACCCCCATGTAGTAGAGGGGAATGAACGACAGCAGCACCGAGACGGGGATCGTGATGATCGGCACCAGCGCGGAAGGGGCGTGCCACAGGAACAGGAGGATCACCAGCGCGACGATGACGATCTCGACGATGAGCTCGTGCTTGAGCGTGTCGATCGCCCGGTGGATGAGGTCGGAGCGGTCGTAGGTCGGCACGAACTCGACCCCCTTGGGCAGCGACGGCCCCAGTTCCTTCATCCTCGCCTTGACCCGTTCGATGACGTTCAGCGCGTTCTCTCCGTGGCGCATCACCACGATGCCGCCCACGTGGTCGCCCAACCCGTCGAGGTCGGAGACGCCGCGCCGGATCTCGGGGCCGAACGCCACATGGCCGACATCTTTCAAGAGGACGGGAGCGCCGCCGGCGCCGGTCTTCACCACCACGTTTTCGAGGTCCGACGGCTTCTTCGTGTAGCCGCGCCCCCTCACCATGTATTCGGCGCCCGCGAACTCGATGAGGCGTCCGCCCACCTCGTTGTTCGACATCCGGATGGCTTCGGTGACCATGGTGAGCGGAATCCCGTAGGACGCCAGCTTGTTCGGATCCACCGTCACCTGGTACTGCTTCTGGAAACCGCCGATGGAAGCGACTTCCGAAACGCCGGGGACGGACTGGAGGGCGTAGCGCAGCGTCCAGTCCTGGTACGAGCGGAGCTGGTCGAGCGAATGCGTGCCGGATCGGTCGACCAGCGCGTACTGGTAGATCCAACCCACCCCCGTGGCGTCGGGCCCAAGCTCGGTATTCACCCCCTTGGGCAGCCGCGACTGGATCTTGGAGAGGTACTCCAGCACGCGGGAGCGGGCCCAGTAGATGTCGGTGCCGTCCTCGAAGATCACGTACACGTAGGAGAAGCCGAAGTCCGAGAACCCCCGGATGGCCTTGACATGAGGAGCGCCCAGCAGCGCCGCCACGATCGGGTACGTCACCTGGTCCTCGATGATGTCGGGGGACCGGTCCCACTTCGAGTAGACGATGACCTGCGTGTCGGACAGGTCCGGAAGCGCGTCGAGACGGATCTCCTGGAAGGTGTAGACGGCGAACACGCACAGCACCGAAACCCCAAGCAGCGTCAGGTACCGGTTGACCGCGCAGAACCCGATGATGCGCTGGATGAAGGTTTCCTTCGCGGGATCGCCGGGCGATCCCGCGCCGTGAGGGTTCATTGACCGCCTCCGTGGCCGGCGTGACCGCCCTGCCCAGGCGGTTGCGGCTGCGATTGCGGTGTTGCTTGCGGTTGCGGCGTCGCCTGAGGTTGCGGGGGCGGAGACGCCCCGCCGCTCATTTTCGTGAGCGCCGCCCGCAGCTTCGACTCGGAGTCGAGCAGGAAGTTGGCGTCCACGGCCACCTTCTCGCCCGCCTTCACGCCGGAGAGGACCTGTGCCTTGCCGTTGCCACGGACCCCCACCTTCACCTCGCGGGGCTCGAAGCTGCCGTTCCCCATGTCGACGAACGCGATCTGGCGGATCCCCGTCTCGATCAGCGCGGAGTCGGGGATGACCACACCGGTCACGCTGTGCAGGTCGAGCGAGACATTCGCGTACATCTGCGGCTTCAGGCGAAGACCGGGGTTCTGGAACTCGAAGCGCACCTTGAGCGTCCGGGTCTCGGGCGAGAACGTGGGGTAGATGAAGGCGACCTTCCCTTTCAGCTTTCCTCCCGGATCGGCCACCGTTTCGAGTGCGGCCGCCTGGCCCACGCGCACGGATTGCGCTTCGTATTCGTAGAGATCGGCCTCGATCCAGACCCGGGACAGGTCCGTCACGGTGAGCAGATCCATCCCCGGCATGACGCGGGTCCCCTGGAAGATCTCCTTCCCCGTCACGTACCCCGACACCGGCGCGTTCAGCGTGACGGTGCGCTGCACCTTGCCCGTGCGCTCCAGGTCCTCGATGAAGCTTTCCGGCACGTCGAAGAGCTTAAGGCGCGTCCGTGCCGCCTGGGCGAGTTCCGAAGACATCCCCCGCGCGTCCTCGTACGGGCTATCCTTCATCCGGTCCACGCCAGCCCTGGCCAGCAGGTATTCCCGCTGCGCCGACACGAGGTCGGGCGAGTAGATTTCGAGAAGTGGCTGCCCCTTCGTCACCAACTGGCCGGTGAAATTGGAATGGAGCTTTTCGATCCAGCCTTCGATCTTCGTCTGGACGCGCCGGACGCGGGTCTCGTCGGGCACGACGACCCCCACGGCCCGGACCGGGTGGCTGATCGTTTCGCGCACCGCGGCCGCGCTCCGGATTCCGGCCAACTGCACCCTTTCCATGCCCACCGAAACGGCGGCGTACCCCTCGGGCAAATTGCCGCCCCCTCCGCCCCCTTTCGCCTCGTCCTCGTATACCGGAACGAAGTCCATCCCCATCGAGTCCTTGGCAGGACTCTGCGATGTGATATTGGGATTCATCGGGTTGCGGTAAAAGAGGATTTTCCGCGCCCCTCCGGAAGGTTTCGCGGCAACCGCCGAAGAAGCCGCGGTAGCCCCGCCGGGAGTCGGCGAGCTCTCGATCTTCGTCAACTTCATCCCGCAGATGGGGCAATTACCCGGCTTGTCGGTGATGATGAACGGGTGCATGCCGCAGGTGTACTTGTCGGCGTGGGCGAGCGCTCCCGCAGTGTTGTCCGCGCCGCCGTGACCGCGCAGGCAACCGGCGAAGTACAGGTACGCGACGCCGCCGGCCATGACCGCCGCGACCGCGACGACATAGTAGATCCAGCGCCTCTTCTTCTTCCCGGGTCCTTCCGGCGGCGCCTCGCCCGTTCCCGCCGGAGGGATTTCCTGCGGTACGGCGGGCGTCGACCCCGCGATTTCCCCGGGCATCCCGGTTTCCCCCGCCTCCGCCTTCTTCTCGTCGCTCATCGTCCCTCTCCGTCGGAATTCTTCGTTCTTTGCGGTATGTTGTCGGTTCGAATCGGCGCCTCACCGAGTTCCCTGCCCACCGCCGCCTCCAGCCGGGCTTTCGTCATGTGCAGTTCGCCGATCATCCCCAGGTACTCCTTGCCGAAGTTGAGCTTCGCCATGAGGGAGTCCATGAGCATCGGGAAGTCGATCTTCCCAACCTGGTACGCTTCGAGGTTGGAATGGATCGACTGCTCCGCCTGGGGGATCAGCGTCGTCCGGTACAGCTTCGCCACCGCCGCGAAGTTCTCCATGGACGCCAGCGAACCGCCGATCGCATTGGCCGCCTCGGCGTCCAGGGTTTCCCCGTCGCGAATCGCCATCTCCCGCTCGGCCGCCATGGCGCGGATCCCCGGCTCGATCTTTTCCTTTTTCCAGATCGGGAGCGTCATCGACACCATGGCGGAGAACATGTCCCCCCGCTTTGTCCCGTCGGGCATCTTGTCCCGCTGCATGTAGGAGGTGGAGACCTCGAAGTCCGGCTTGTACTCGTGCTCCGCGTGGACGACCGACAGCGTCCCTTTCTCGATCCGTGCCTGGACGGCTTGCCGCGCAGGGCGCTCCGACCGGTAGATCGCCCGGAGATCCTCCACATCGTACCCCGGGAAAAACTCGGCGAGGTTGTCGAGGGCCGGCACCGGTTCCTCCGGCGGAAGCGCCGCGATCGTGTTGAGACGGATCGAGAGAACCTTTTCCCGGTTCTCGAGCATCAGGAGCATCTCCCGCATCTTCTGGAATTCCACCTGCCCCCGGAGAACGTCGGGCTGCCTCCCCTTCCCGACCGCGAACATCTCCGTGGAAACCTGCACGACCTGATCGAGGACGGCGCGGACCTGGCGCACCACTTCCGTCTGCGCACGCACGGTGGACAGCTCCGCGTATGCCATCTTGACGTCCGCGCGGAGCATGTTCCGCATCTCCGCCAGATCGAACTCCGCCTGCTCCCTCTCCTTCTCGACGATCCGGACCGCGTGTTCGCGTTTCCCCGGGTAGGGAATCATCTGGGAGAAGCCGATCTCCTTCCCCGTCATGTCCTCATCACGGAAGGACCAGGTCCGGATCGGGACGTTGGTGATCGCAACCCACCCCTTGGGATCGTCCAGCGCGCCCGCGCGGATCGCCTCGTTCCGCTTCATCGTGATCCGCTGCCGCATGGACGCGAGCGACGGATAGCCCGAAAGCGCCGCATCGACGTAATACTCCACCGGGCGAGGCGGCCCCTCCGCCCGAAGCGGCCTCGCCCACGACGACGCGATCGAGATCGCCAGGAAGAGGAAGAGGATTCTTCCCGTTGTCATGTTCCCTTTGCCGATCCGCGTCGCTCGTCCACGCATCCCGTGATCATCCTTTCCACAAACTGCCGGGGGGTTTTCGCGTCCCCGTTATTATCGGACTGCGGTGATAAAAAACGTTATAAAATCAATTGGTTGATAATGATTCTCGCTAACGCTCCCGCTTTTATTTCCCCGCGTCCACCGGCGGGCAGCAGCGGCCTCCGGTTCCGCATCCGCTCCCGGTCGATCCCGCGGCCACCGCGCGATCCGACCGGAACGCGCCGGAACCGCCCAGAAGCAGCGTCGCCGTCACCGACAGGACGATCGCAACCAGGATGGAGAGCGCCCACCCTTTCCACCCCGGACCGCGCCGGACCTCCGCAGTGTGCGAATCCCCCGTTGCGGCCGTTTCCGTCGACCCTTGCACCACCGGTGACTCCTGCATTCCCGTCCCTTCTTCCATCGTCCCGTCCTTTCTTCCGTTGAAGACCTGGGTTCAGACCGCCACCGGCTCCGCGGGAAGAGACCGCAATAACCGATCCTCCTCGACCCGTCCGTCGCCCAGCCGGAGGGATCGCGTGGCCCGTGCGAGGTTCGCCGGATTGTGCGTGACCATCAGGACGGTCTTTCCCCGGGCGTGCAACGAAGAGAACAGGTCGAGGATCTGCTCTCCCGTCGCGCTATCGAGGTTCCCCGTGGGCTCATCCGCCAGTAACACGGGTGGATCGTGGACCAGCGCCCGCGCGATCGCCACCCGCTGGCTCTCCCCGCCCGAAAGCTGCGAAGGAAGGCGATCCTCCTTTCCGGCCAGCCCCACCGTGGCGAGCAGAGCGTCGGCCCGCTCCACCTTCTCCCGGGGCGAGACCCGCTCCGGCGACATGGGCACCATCACGTTTTCCCGAGCCGTCAGGTACGGGAGGAGGTGGTACGCCTGGAAAACGAAACCGATCGTCTTCCGCCGGAAGTCCGCCAGGCCGTCGGCGGGAAGCGCGGAGAGATCGACGCCGCCGATCCGAACCGCTCCTTCGGTAGGGACCTGGAGCCCCCCGAGGATCGTCAGCATCGTGCTCTTTCCCGCCCCCGACTCCCCCGTTATGACGAGGTACTCCCCCTGCCGCACATCGAAGGAGATCCCGGACAACGCCGTCGTCCGGGTACCGTTGCATCCGTAGACCATCGAAACGTCTTTCAGGTGAATGATCGGTTCCATCGGTTCTCCTGTTCCTTATTTCTTCATTCCATCAAAGGCTGCGGATCGCTTCCGTCGGCGACAGGGCCGCCGCCCGCCGGGCGGGCGGGATCGCCCCGATCAACCCGAGGGAGAGGCCGGCGACGGCGCCGAAGATCGCCGGTGCGAAGACGACCGAAGGGTGCTCGATCCCGAACACCGGCGACGCAAGGTACGCTACGGCGATCCCCGTTCCCGCCCCGAGCAGGGAGGAAAGGAGGGACACCCAACCGGTCTCCCAAAACAGGAGAGAGAAAATCGAGCGTTTCCGGAAGCCGACCGCCCGCAAGACTCCGATCTCGCGCGTGCGCTCCTGCACCCCGCCCATCACGGTCACCATCACCAGGAGCCCGCCGATCAGCAGTACGATCGCCGAGACGCCGAACCCGAGACGCCGAAGGTGGTCCACAGCGGCCTTCCGGCTCTCCACCACTTGCCGGATCGCCGATACCCGCGCGCCGGGCAGCACCTGCCCGATCTGCGTCACGATCTCCTCCACCGGGCAATCCTTGCACAGCGCCGCCACCTCGAAATACGTCACGGCCCCCGGCTTCTTCGCCAGCGCCTGCACGTCCGCGATGTCGGCGATCACCATCCCGTCCTCCTTTTCCCCCGTCGGCTGAAGCACACCGGCGACGCGGTAGAGGCGGTTTCCGGCCGTCACGGTCCCCCCCGCCCCCTTGTCGAGCAGCGCCGCAGCCTCCGCCCCCAGCACCACCTCTCCGCGCTTCAGCCCCGTCCCTCCATGGATCTTCCACCACGGGCGGGCCCCGGCAACGTCCGCCGCCGGGAGTCCCATCCAGACGATGTTCTTCCCGGAGGCGTCCGCGGCGGTCATCAGGAAGGGGACGATGGAACGGATCCGGTCCTTGTGGTGGATCGAGGCGATGCGCTCCTTGTCCGCCATCGTGAGCCGGGAGTGCGCCACCTCCGTGCCTCCGAGGGCGATGTCGCCGAACCCGAGGGATAACCGCTCGGTCCGCGGGGACACGACGATGTTCGCGCCGAACCGGTCCAACTGGTCCTGGACCGCCCCTTCCATCTGCGACGTGATCGACGAGATCGCGACGAACGTGGCGATCCCGAGGAAAATCCCGAGGCCCGTGAAGACGGCGCGCGACTTGCGGCGGAGCAGGTTCTTCCATGCAAGCGCTCTTATGTTCATGAACGACTCCCCATCCGGGACGTGCGGTGGATGCTCATGACCGCTTCCTTGCGAAATAGTCCTTGCCCGCGACGATGTCCGCCTTCCTGATCACGAGAACCTGCCCCTCGATCCCCCGCGCGAGGGGATGCGGGTTGCACCCGCCTTTCACTTCGCCGATCTTGTCACACGCGAACTTCTGTCCGCAGTTGTTGCACACCATCTGGTCCGCTTCCTGCCGATACCCGCGGTTCGTCCGGAAGCAGACGTCGCAGGCGTCGAGCGCCGCCCGGTACGCGCCGTCGGGGCTTTTCAGCGCGAAGTAGTACAGCTGCCGGCCTTCCGACTCCAATGAGAGGAAGAGAGCTTTTCCGGAATCGAGGGTCTTCAGGGGGATCTTCACGGCGTCCGCGGTCTCCACCACCCCGACCGCTTTCGCGCTTTCCGCCGGCGATTTCCTGAAGAGATCGCCGAAGACACCGGAATATGCAAGCGAGCCGATTCCCGCGAGCAGAATCCCCGCCACCATGATCGCCATCCCCTTGCCGCCGATCTTCGCCATGCCGCAACACCTCCGGAAAGTATTTGACGAGGATGAGGAGCACGACTTGTGCCAAAGGAGAAACAAGGTTATTTGTTGATAATTATCGTATAGTTACAATATCGCAGAAGAAACGGGCCACGGGCTGTCCCGGCGGAAACTGAAGGATATTCTTCAGTCGACTGGAGAGTATTCCACGTTTACCGTGACGGTCCTCATATCCCCCCCCCTTGTTCGTTATTCCCCTTCAACCTGCGACGGCCCTGTTTCCGGTATGGAGATACCCGATTGCATCAAGAGGGAGCCTCCACGGCGGATCCCGTACTTTTCGAGCCGGTAGATCAGAACATGCCTTGGGATCCGCAGGAAGGCGGCCGCCTGCGTCATGTTCCCGTTCTTGATCCTCAAAGCGCTCTCGATCACCTTCTTCTCCAGGTCCACCAGCGAGAGCCCTTCCGGCGGAAGGGACGGCAGATCCCCGCCGTCGCCGGGCAATGGCGCCTTTTCCGGCCGCAACCTGTCGGAAAGCGCCGGGAGGTCCTCCAGGGACACTTCATTGCCATCGCAGAGGATCACCATCCGCTCGCAGGCGTTCTTCAGTTCCCGGACGTTGCCGGGCCAGGGGCGGCGCGTGAGTTCCTCCATGACCCGGGGCGGCACCGTGAGATCCCGGCCCTCCGCCAGTTCCCTGACGAAGTGCTCGATGAGCGCCGGAACGTCTTCCGGCCGTTCCCGCAAGGGAGGCACGTGGACCTCGACCACGTTGAGGCGATAGTAGAGGTCCTCCCGGAAGCTCCCTGCCCGGATCCGGCTCTGCAGGTCCTTGTTCGTCGCGGCGACGATCCGCACGTCCACGGAAATGGGCGCATCCCCGCCTACCGCATCCACCACCTTCTCCTGAAGGACCCGAAGGAGTTTGGCCTGGAGGGGGAGCGGGATCTCCCCGATTTCATCGAGAAACAGCGTGCCGCCCTGCGCCTGCCGGAACCGGCCGAGCCGATCCTTGACCGCCCCCGTGAAGGCGCCCTTGGCATGGCCGAAGAGCTCGGATTCCAGAAGTTCCCCCGGGATGGCGGCGCAATTTACCGTCACGAAAGGCCCTTCGGCCTTGTGGGAGCGGATATGGATCCGCCGGGCGATCACCTCCTTCCCGGTGCCGCTCTCACCGGTGATGAGGATGCCGGCGTCGGTCCTGGATACCCTGTCGACAATCTCGAGCAGCCGCTTCATGGCGGAGGAGGACCCGACGATCTCCCGCTCCACGCCGCTGGCCCGGATCCGAAGTTCCCGCACCTCGGTGGCCAGGCGGCGGCGTTCGACAGCCCTTTCGACCGAGAGGAGAAGCTGGTCCCGTTGGAAGGGCTTCCCGATGAAGTCGTACGCGCCGTTCTTCATCGCCTCGACGGCCGTCTCCACATTGCCGAAGGCCGTGATGACGAGGACCGGGATCTCGGGAGCCTGCTTCTTGATGCGCCGCAGGACCTCGATCCCGGAGATCCCCGGCATCTTGACGTCCGTGATGACGAGGTCGAACTTCTCCGGAGAGAATAAGGAGAGCCCCTCGTGCCCGTCCTCCGCCGGCGTAATCTCGTAACCGGCCCGGCGGAGGTTGAAGAGGGCGACTTCCCGCCCCGCCTTGTCATCGTCGATGAAGAGAATGCGCCCTGTCAGGCTTTTCCCCATTCCCGTCCCCTTCAATGCCTACTTCGCCGCCTCAAATCTCATCACGGTAAACGCGCCATCCACCTTGTCCGCGACGAAAAGGATCTCGTCGCCTTCCTTCAACCGGTCGAGCATGGCCGGATCCTTGACACGGAAGACCATGGTCATCTTCGGCATTCCCAGGTTCTCGATCGGCCCGTGGCTGATGGTGACCTTGCCGGCACCCTTGTCGACTTTCTTCACCAGCCCCGCCGTCATGGCCTGCCCGCCTTCGGCGGATGTCGTCCCGGCCGCGTTGTCCGCGGAAGAATCGCCGACGGCGTAGGTGCCGGGCGCAAACAGCAAACAGGCGATCGAAGCCAAGGCGAGCAGGCGTGATTGCATGGCCCAATCCTCCGGTATCGTCGTACCGATACCACCGGTGCGTCAGCGGCTGACCCGAACTTTGCCGACCATGCCCGCCTCGAAATGGCCGGGCACCAGGCAGGCGAAATCGAACGTACCCGCCTTGGTGAATCGCCAGACCAGTTCGCCGGTCTTGCCGGGCTCGACGCTGACCTGGTTGGGATCGGCGTGTTCCATCTCCGGGAATTTCCGCATCAACTCGGCGTGTTCCTTCAGCTCCTTGATCGTGCCAAGCACCATCTCGTGCTTCACCTTGCCGGTGTTCCTGACGATGAACCGGATGGTCTCGCCGCGTTTCACCCGGATGCTGTCGGGCTTGAAGCGCATCGCGTCGTTCATTTCCACCCCGATGCTACGGGTGACCTTGCCGGGGTCTCCCGGCTTGCCGAGAGCCGCCGCGTGGCCAGCGGCATGCTGTTCTTCTTTCTTCCCGTGATCCTCGTCGCCGTGGGCCAGCGCTCCGGTGACGGAAACGAGGCTCATGATCAGTATGTATGCGATGATCCGTCGCTTCATATGTCCTCCCTTTCCTTCGTCATCTGTTGTTCCAATCGACAGTTAAGACGCCGGAAGCGCCCCATTCCACTCGTAGGCGACGCTGCCCTTCGGGTGCCGGTACCAACCCGGATCCTTGTAGTCGTCACGGGCCAGCCCTTCCCGTATCTTGACGACGGTGAACATTCCGCCCATCTCGAGGGGGCCGAACGGGCCCTGCCCCGTCATCATCGGCAGCGTGTTGTCGGGCAGCGGCATCTCCATCCCGCCCATCTCGGCCATGCCGCGCTCGCCCATCACCATGTAGTCGGGCAGCAGCTTGTTGATTTTTTCCGCCACGCCCCGCTGGTCGACGCCGATCATCGTCGGAACGCCATGGCCCATCGCGTTCATCACGTGGTGGGACTTGTGGCAGTGAAACGCCCAGTCCCCCGGCGCATCCGCAACGAACTCGATCGCGCGCAGCGCGCCGATCGGCATGTCGACGGTCGTCTCCGGCCATCGGGCGCTTTTCTTCACCCAGCCGCCGTCGGTGCACGTGACGGAGAAGTTGTGCCCGTGGATGTGGATCGGATGGTTGGTCATCGTGAGGTTGCCCATCCGGATCCGGACGCGGTCGCCCTTGCGTACGACGAGCGGGTCGATGCCCGGGAACACCCGGCTGTTCCAGCACCACATGTTGAAGTCGAGCATCGTATTGACCTTCGGCGTATAGCTGCCGGGGTCGATGTCGAAGGCGTTGATCAGGAAGGCGAAATCGCGATCGACCCGGTACGGGTTCGGATCCTTCGGGTGCACGACGATGAAGCCCATCATGCCCATCGCCATCTGCACCATCTCGTCGGCATGGGGGTGGTACATGAAGGTGCCGGAATGCTTCATGACGAACTCGTACACATAGGTCTTGCCCGCGGGGATATACGGCTGCGTAAGGCCGCCGACACCGTCCATGCCGTTTGGCAGCAGAACGCCGTGCCAGTGGATCGTGGTGTGCTCCGGCAGCTTGTTGGTGACGAATATTCGCACCTTGTCGCCTTCGACGCACTCGATGGTCGGGCCCGGACTCTGGCCGTTGTAGCCCCAGAGATTGGCCACCATCCCGGGAGCGATTTCACGCCGGACCGGCTCGGCGACGAGGTGAAATTCCTTCCAGCCGTCCTTCACTCGCCAGGGCAACGTCCAACCGTTGAGCGTGACGACCGGCCGGTAAGGCCGGCCGTCCGGGGGAAGCAGCGGCCGCTGCGTCATGGCCTGGGTGCGGATCGGCGCTTCCGGCAGCGACGCCGCCTGCGCCCTGGTCACCAGCGCCGCGCCAAGGACCGCGGCCCCCGAACCGACGAGAAATTGCCGACGCGTCATCATGGGAAAGTCTCCTGTCGCATCTCAATGACCGGCCAGCGCCGGATTGGGCACAACGCCGCCTGTATCCATCGATCCTGTCGCCCGCCGTCCCGCCGGCGGGCCGTTGAACGCCGCCTGCAGATCGCTCTCCGAGATCCAGAAGCCGCGCAGCGCGTCGATGTAGGCGGTGACGGCCGCGATCTGCTCGCGCGCATCGGCGAGCAGGTCGAAAACGCCGATCAGCATCCCGTTGTAGCGGAGCATGTTCTCCTCCGCGATTTTCTTCCGCAGAGGCACGATCTCGTCGCGGTAACGCTTCGCGGTGTCATACGCCGCGCGGTACGCCGAGTAGGCGCTGCGCACTTCGGAGCCGGCGTTCACCGCGGTCTCGGCCACGCGGTGCAGCGCCTGCATGTAGATCGCCTCGGCCTTGGCCACCCGCGCACTCCCCCAGTCGAAGACCGGAAGCTGCAGGCTCACTTCGAAGCCGCGCTTCCACGGCTCGGGGTCCTCCTTCGTGGCCGCGGGCCCAAGTTCGAGTACATTGACGAAGCGGGTGGCCCGGGTGAGGCCGAGCGACGCGGCGAGCGCTTCGGTTTCGCGTTTCGCCGCCAGGACGTCCAGGCGCCCGGTCATGGCGCGCCCTTCGATGTCCCTGATTTCGAGCTTGTCCGCGGGCAGATCCGGCAGGCGGCCGGGCAGCCGGAATGCGATGTCATTTCCGGAAAGGCCCATCATCCGTGTCAGCCGTTCCCGCTCGGCCACCGCTTCCCGCATCGCACTCGCAAGCCGCGCGGCCGTCTCCGAGTGGAACACCTCCTCCCGCATCCGATCCAGCCGGTTGAAGTTTCCCGCCCGCTCCATGCGGCTCGCGAGATCGGAGGATGCCTCCGCCGCGAGCTTTACCTGTTCCAGGTACCGCACGCGCTCCTCCGCCGCGACCGTTTCGATCCAGGACTTGCGGGTCACCGTCGCGACTTCAAGCATCCGCCCCGCCACCGCGAGCTTCACCTGCTCGAAGCGGTGGCCCTCGATCCGGGTCCGCAGCGGCATGGTCAGGAGATCGACGATCGGGAACGTCAGCGCCCATTCGAGCTTTCGCGCGCCGCCTTCACTGGTCCGGAGATACGCGAAGTGCGGGTTCGTCATCCGGCCGGCCTGAACCAGATCGGCTTCCGCGATCCCCAGCTCCGCATAGGTCGCCTGCAAACCGGGGTTGTTCAGGAGGGCGGTCTGCACGGCGTTGTCGACGGAAAGCGGCGAGGCCAGGAGCTCCTTCACGGCGGACCGGATGCCGTCGCGCTCCCCGTCGTCGCGCGGCCACTTCACGTCCTTGTGCAGCCGCTCCCCGGCGACCTGCTCGACCGCTCCGAACCCCCTGTCCCTGGAAAAGGTGGCGCAGCCGCCCAGAACCGTGACGCTGAGCGCAATGGCGAGCACCCTGGCGTTTCTTTCTGTTGGGGTGGAACAAGTCACCACAGAACTTTCTCCCTGGGAGGAAACGCGGGGCGAAAATGTCCCTCATGCCCTCCCGACCAGATGACTGGCGCTTCCGTGCACCTTCCGAAAAGCATTTTTCAGGGAATTATTAGCACAACTTGTGCCACACGACTTGAGCCAACGGGGAAATAAGATTGTTTGTTGTTATTTATCCGTTATTTATAGCATGGCCGATGATACGTGCCATAAAATCTTCCAGTGGGAACTGAAGGATATTCTTCAACCGACTGGAGAGTATTCCCCTCCCCCGGCCCTCGATCCAACCCATCCCGACGCAGATATTTTTCTCTTGACACCTTCCGAAAAATTAATATACTACTTTATCCATAGGGTATATGACTGTTTAGCTGACTCTCTCCGGCCCCAGGTACCCTACAAAATCTACTGCTTTACGGAGGTACCATGAAGCGGCTGCTGGTCCTGCTCGTCGTCGCGCTGTTCGCCGTTCAACCTGCCCTCGCGGAAACGATCAAGATCAACCTCCACTCCTGCTGCGTCACGGAGGACGCCACGACGAAGGAGATCCTCCCGGCGTTCAAGAAGTACTACAAGGAGAAATTCGGCAAGGACGTGGACGTCTCGGCCTCCTTCGCCGGTTCGGGGACGCTGAAGAACCAGATCCTCGGCGGGGCGCCGGTGCAGGTCGCCGTGCTCTCCTCCGAACTCTACCTGGACCAGTTGAAGGAGAAGGGGCTGATCTCCTCCGACTGGCGGAAGAACCCGAATAACGGCGCGGTGATCAAGTCCGTCATCGTCTTCGTCACGCGAAAAGGGAATCCGAAAGGACTCGCGACGTTCGAAGACCTTGCGCGGCCCGGCACGAAGGTCCTGCACGCCAGCCCGGACACGTCGGGGGGGGCGCAGTGGGCGATCTTCGCCATCTACGGCGCGGGGGCGAACTTCCGGAACCTCTCTTTCGGGCCGGAGGACGGGGGCGTGAAGCTCCTCTCCGCGGTGGAGAAAAACGTGATCGCCCAGCCCGAGTCGGCCCGTCAAACGTTCGTCCAGTTCGACGCGGGGTTCGGCGACGCCATCGTCACCTACGAGAACGAGGCGCTGCTCGAGAAGGCAAAGGGGCGCGACTACGCGATCTCCGTGCCGAAGAAGACGATCGAGACGGAGTGGAAAGTGGCGCGGGTCGACAAGAACATCCGGCCGGAGCAGGAGCACGCGGTGAGCGAGCTCATCAGGTTTCTCTACACCATGGAAGCCCAGCGCGCCTACGCGAAGTTCGGTTTCCGCCCTGTCGAAAAAAAGGTTGAGAAGGAGTATCAAACGAAGTACGCGAAGGTGGCGGAACCGTTCACGGTGGACGACCTCGGAGGATGGAAGGACGCCCGAAAGAACGTGATCGAGAACGTCTGGAAGAAGACGCAGCAGAGGTAGACGAAGCGACGATGAATCCGGCCCGGAACATGGACTCCCTGGTGCGCGGCGCCACCTTCGCCGCCGCGCTGGGACTTTTCTTTCTTCTGATCCTCCTTCCGCTGGTGTCCCTGAACCAGTACGCGGTGCGGGAGGGGATCGGGGTGTTCTGGGACCGGCTGAAAAACCCCGACGCCGTCGGCGCACTGCGGCTGACCGCCCTCGTCGCGCTGGCCGCCACCGCCGTCAACGCCGTCATCGGGACGACGATGGCGTTCCTCCTCACGCGCTACCGGTTCCCGGGGAGGAAGGTGCTCAACGCGCTCGTGGACATCCCGCTGGCGATCCCCACCGTGGTCACCGGTTTCGCCCTTCTCCTCATGTACGGTCCGCTCGGCCCGGTGGGGAGGTTTCTCGGGGAACGGAACATCCAGGTGATGTTCTCCTTCCCCGGGCTGCTCCTGGGACACGTCTTCGTCACCTTCCCGTTCATGGTCCGCGCGGTGGGTGCCGTGCTCGAGTCGGTCCCCCGTTCCGGGGAGGATGCTGCCCGCACGCTCGGGGCGAAGGAGTGGCAGGTGTTCGCCTTCGTGACCCTCCCCGCCGTCAAGGAGGGGATCATCGCCGGCGCGTTCCTGACCTTCTCGCGTTCCCTCGGCGAGTTCGGCGCCTCCATCATGGTCTCGGGGAACCTCGTCGGGCGAACACAGACCGGTCCACTTTATATTTTCTCGCGGTTCAACACCGGGGACGTGGAGGGGGCGGCGGCGATCGCCATCCTGTTGGCCCTGGCCTCGTTCCTCATCCTCCTGCTCCTGCAATTGGTACAATCGCCGACCGGGCGGAGGGCCGCGTGACCACCGTCCCTCACCTTTCCCTCGAAAAGATCCGGAAGGCGTTCGGCGCGAAGGATGTCCTGAACGACGTATCCCTGAACGTCGAACCAGGGGAACTCCTGGCCATCCTCGGCCCAAGCGGATGCGGCAAATCCACGCTTCTGCGCATTGTGGCCGGACTTCTCCGGGCGGACCGCGGGACGGTCCGGATCGCGGGGAGGGAGATGAACGGCGTCCCCCCGCGGGACCGGGAGATCGGGTTCGTCTTCCAGGACTATGCCCTCTTCCCGAAGATGACGGTGCGCGAAAACGTCGCTTTCGGCCTCCGGGTCGGGGGGGCGCCGCTCCGGGACCGGAATCGGAAGGCGTCGGAGATGCTGGAGCTGGTCGGTCTCGCGGAAGAGGCGGCCCGCGCGGTGGGGAACCTCTCGGGGGGGCAGCGGCAACGCGTCGCTCTCGCCCGGGCGCTCGCCGTTTCCCCTTCCCTTCTGCTGCTCGACGAGCCGCTCTCGGCGCTCGACATCAAGGTCCGGGAACGGCTGCGCCGCGAGATCGCCGCCGTGCAGAAGAAAGTAGGGATCACAACGCTCATCGTCACGCACGACCAGGAAGAGGCGATGGAAGTGGGGGACCGAATCGCCGTGATGAACGACGGGCGGTTCGAGCAGGTCGCCTCCCCGCGGGACGTGTACCAAGCCCCCGCCACCGAATTCGTCGCGAAGTTCATCGGGGAGGTCAACGTCCTCCCGGGCCAGTTGTACCGGGGATCCGCTTTCGCCGGAAACCTGTCGATCCGGATGGAGGGGGAGGGGATCCCCTTCCATGGAGGGACGGTCAAGGTCCTTTTGCGGCCCGAGGACGTGACACTCCTCCCGCCGGGGATCGCGGAGACCGGGCAAACCCACGCAAACGTGAAATCGGTTTCCTGGCTCGGGGCGCACCTCCGCCTGGAGATCGCCACGGAGGAAGGGTACGCCCTCACCGCCCTGCTTCAGCGCAGCCACCCCATGGCGGATCGCCTGTCGGCCGGCGACACGGTCCGCGTGGCCGCCTTGCGGGGAACCGTTCTCCCCGACCCGCTCGGAGCCAAAGAGCCGGAATATTTCCTATGAGGTTGCCATGAGCGCACTGCGGCGATACCTGCCGGTCTTCCACGACGTACTTGGCGCGAGCGTCCTCGTGGTGGGGGCCGGTGCGGTGGGGACACGGAAGATCGAAGCGCTTCTCGCGGGCGAGGCACGGATCACGGTGGTGGCGAAGGAGTTATCCCCGGCCGTGGAGGAGCGCGCGGCACGGGGGGAACTTACTGCGATCCGGGGCACGTTCCATCCCGACCAGATGCGGGAGGCGGAACTCGTCTTCGCCGCCACCCCCGACCGGGCGCTGAACCACCGCGTATCGGCCGAGGCCCGACGGCGCCGTATACCCGTCAACGTGGCGGACGCTCCGGAGGAGTGCACCTTCCTCCTCCCCGCCGTGGTCCGTGGAGAGGAATTCACCGTTGCGATCTCCACGGGAGGAAGGCACCCGGGGGCGGCGAAAGCGCTGCGAGAGTTCATCGAGGAGCACCGGGCGGAGATCTCGGTCCGCCTGGAGCGGGGACGCCGCCGGAAGCGGATCACGGCAAGGCCGGGGAAAGTCTACATCGTCGGCGCGGGACCGGGAGACCCCGACCTGCTCACCGTCCGTGCGCTGGGGTTGCTGCGAAGCGCCGACGCCGTCATTTATGACTACCTGGTCCCACGGGAGATACTGTCTCTTGCCTCCGTAAAGGCGGCGAAGATTTGCTACGCCCGGCGCGGCGGAACCGCCGGGCACGGGGCGGCCCTGAAGCAGAACGCGATCCACGAGGCGATGGTCCGGCTGGCGCGCGAGGGGAAATCCATCGTCCGCCTGAAATCCGGCGACCCGCTCGTGTTCGGGCGGGGCGGCGAGGAGGCGGAGCATCTCTCGCGGGAAGGGGTTCCCTTCGAGATCGTCCCGGGGATCACCGCCGCGATGGGGTGCGCGGCGGCGGCGGCCATACCATTGACGCACCGCGACAGATCCTCTTCCGTCACCTTCGTCGCCGGGCACGAGACCGACGAAAAGGGGGAAAACGCCATCGACTGGAGCCATCTGCCGAAGGACGGCACCCTTGCCATCTACATGGGGATCGCCCGGGTGGCTGCCATCGCCGGGGAACTTGCGGGTGCGGGGTTTCCGCCGGAAACCCCGGTCGCCATCGTGGAGAACGGGAGCCGGCCGGAGCAACGGGTCGTTCGCGGCATCCTGTCCAACCTGTCCCGGATCGCCCTGGATTCGGGTATCCGCTCCCCGGCGATCCTCTTCGTGGGGCGCACCGCCGCGTTATTGCCATACGAAAACACCGAGGAGTCATCCGATGAACCTGTCGCGCAGGGTGTTTGACGACATATCGCAACTGATCGGATGCCGGGAGAACCCGACGCCGCTGGTTCGCCTGCGCCGTCTTCCTGGCGTCGGCGGCGGTGAGATCTTCGCCAAGCTGGAGTGGATGAACCCCTTCGGATCGATCAAGGATCGAACGGCGCTATATCTCCTGGAGGGGTTGCGGCGGGACGGGAAGCTCTCGGGGAAGAAGATCGTCGAGCCCACCTCCGGCAACACGGGGATCGCCCTCGTCGCGCTTTCCAACCTCCTCGGCGTCCCATGCACGATCACGATCCCCTCCGGCGCTCCCGAGGAGAAGATCACCCTGCTTCGCCTCCTCGGCGCGGAGGTGTGGCCCACGCCGGACGACCTGTGCCCCATCGACCACCCCAAGGACGGCGCCATCGCGCTCGCACGCAGCTTCGTCACCGGCGAGGCGACGAAGGATCAGTATGTGATGCCGAACCAGTACGAGAACCCGGACAACATACGGGCCCATTACGAGACGACCGGCGCGGAGATCTGGGACCAGACGGAAGGAAAGGTCACCCACTTCTTCGCCGGGTACGGGACGTGCGGAACGATCACCGGCGTGGCGAAGTTCCTGAAGGAGAAGAACCCCGATGTCCGCATCGTGGCCATCGAGCCGGAAAAGGGACACCACTTGTCGGGATTGAAGAACTTCCAGGAGAGCAAAAAACCGACGATCCTCGACGAATCGCTGATCGACAAAGTGGTGCGCGTCCCCGACGCCCCCGCTTACGAGACGGCCATCCGCCTGGCCCGCGAGGAGAGCCTCGTCGTCGGCCCTTCCACCGGCGCGATCGTCTGGGCGGCGTTGCGGGAGAACCTCCCCGCGGACACCGTAGCGGTTTGCATCTCGCCCGACAGCGCCTTGAAGTACGCGAGCCACTACGCTCCGTACCTGGCCGATGCCGGCGTCCCGACCGTGGCGGTCACGGCATGAGCGATGCCGACTACAAGGAGCTGAAAAAGGGCGGGATGATGCGCCAGGCGGAGGCCGGCCTCTTCTCGGTCCGCCTCCACGTGGTCGGCGGACGACTCGCCACGACGCAGCTCCGGGCGATCCAGGACGCGGCGGACCGGTTCGGGCGGGGGGAGATCCACCTGACCACCCGCCAGGGGGTGGAGATCCCCCACGTTCCGCAGAGTGCCCTCGCCGCGGTGAAGGAGTTCCTGGCCCCCTCGGGCGTCGGCGTGGGGGTCTGCGGTCCCACGGTCCGCACCGTGACGGCATGCCAAGGGTGCCGCGTCTGCCCGAGCGGGGTGATCGATTCCCCGGAGCTGGCCGAGGCGGTCGACAGGGAGCTCTACGGCAAGCCGGTGCCGCACAAATTCAAGGTCGGCATCTCGGGGTGCGTCAACAACTGCATGAAGGCCGAGGAGAACGACGTAGGGATCAAGGGGTGGATCGAACCTCGGTGGGAGGAATCCGCCTGCGACTTCTGCGGCATCTGCGAAGCCGTCTGCCCGTCGAAGGCCATAGTGGTCTCTGCCGGGGACGGCAAACTGGCCATCGATCCGGCACTCTGCATCGGGTGCGGCGACTGCATCACCTCCTGCCCCACCGGAAGCATGCGGGAGAAGATCCGCGGGTACCGGGTCTTCGCCGGCGGGAAGTTCGGCAGGAGACCCTCCCTCGGGAGGAGGATCCTCGGAGTTTTGGAGAAGAAGGAGGAGGCGATGGCGGCGATCCTGGCCGTCCTCGACTTCTTCCGCGTTCATGGGAAATCAAGAGAGCGGTTCGGAGACACGTTGCAGGGGACGGGATTCCCCGCTCTGGAAACGTTCGTGAAAGAAAGGACGGGGCTGCCATGACGACGCCGCTGCTCGACATCACCGGGGACGTCTGCCCGATGACGTTCGTGAAGGTCAAGATGGGGCTGCAGGCGATCGCGCCCGCCGGGAAACTGAATGTCCGCCTGAAGGAGGAGGCCTTGAAAAACGTGATCTCCTCCCTCAAGACCGAGGGACACCAGGTGACGAACGTGGCGCGGGAGGATGGGATCTTCCTTCTGGAAGTCACGAAGGCCGGCTGAAATAATCCAAGATCGCACAATTTCCGACAAGCGCCGCCTCACAATATCAACACATTACGGATACTTTCCCTTCAGCACCTCGGCGGCAAGACAAATCGAGCGCAGTTTCGCTTCCGCGACCTTTCCATCCGCCAAGGGATTGTCGGCGAACGTGGCGAACCCGCAGTCGGGATTCAACAGGACCCGCCCGGGTCCGAAGACCCGGATCGCCTTTTCCGCCCTGGCCACGATCTCCTCCACGGATTCGATCCGTTTCCGCTTCTGGTTCACGACTCCCACGCCGACCCGGCACTCTTCCGGGAGACCTTTCAGCACTTCGATCTCACCGGCGCGGGGGGTGCACAACTCCAGGAAGAACGTTCCGACCCGCGCAGACGTAAGATACGGCAGGAGCGGACGGTAATCCCCGGAAAGCGCCACGGATTCGTCGGTCGTCCAGTTTCCCCGGCAGATGTGGACCGCCGTCCGTGACGCGGGAACCCCCCGCACAACCTGGTTCAGCAGGTCACCGGCGAAGGCGAGTTCATGGGGGGCGTCCTTCTTCTCGCTCAACGCTCCGCACATGAAGGTGCGGGTTTTCGTCGCGCCCGTGAAGACGACCTCGGTGAGGACCGGTTCGTCGAACTGCACAAGGGATGCACCGGCCGAAAGGAGAAAATGCAGCTCCTCCCGGAGCACACGGACGATGTCCTCCGACAGGCTCTCCCGCGAATCGTACGCACGGTCCGAAACGCATTCCAGCCACATCGTGCGGGTAAGGAGATACGGCCCCGGAAGCGCTACCTTGACGGGTTTGTCCGTCACCGTCCTGACAAACTCCAGTTCGTGGACCGCCAGCGGCCGGCTCCGGCCCAGAGGCCCGAAGACCGCGGGATGACGCACTTCCCCCGCGGGGACATCGAGCGCCCGAAGCTCCTTCTCGAACTTCGCGGGGTCGTCCACGAGCGGGAACAGGTCGGTCAGGGGGATGAGCTGACAGTTGTCCAGCAGCCCGCCCACGAAGCTCGCGTAGCTGTCACGGCGCTGTTCCCCGTCGGTGACGATGTCGACCCCCGCGCGGAGCTGGGCATCGACGGCAAGACGGACCGCATCGTCGGCGGCGGCCTGGAAATCCGCCTCGGGTAACCGTCCCTCCAGATGCTCGTGGACCGCCCGGAGCATCCAGGACGGCCGGGGCCAGCTTCCTATCCCCGTAACGGATAGCGGAGGGATCACCGGTACCTGTGCCGGCCCGGGGAGAATCTCGGGGATCCGGAACGGAACGACGGCCTGCGACCGGACGGCGTCCGCCCCGGAAACCGGTGGAGCGGCGGGGGACCGTTCCCGAAGGGCCCCCTTGCACACGAGGAAACTACGTTGCGCTCCCGTCCGGGTCCACGATACAAATTCGTTCCCCGTCATCCGGCACCAGGAGGGAAGGTCTTCCTCCACGGACGATTCCGTGGAGCGGATTTCCAGCAGCCCTCCCCGGTCCAGCGGGTCGATATGTTTCCGGATCATGAGCAGCAGGCCGCTCCCGCAATCCAGGTTCCCCCCGTCGAAGCGTACGTCGGGCTCGAAGGGATGGCGGTCCACGGGTTTCATATCCGGTTCGCAATCAATACGAGATGCACGGAGCGCCTTCCCCGAGAAACTCCACGAGCTTCGCGCCGCCGACGATGGTCGCGCCCTCCACCAGCTTTCCCTCGTCCAGACCCCTCTTCTTGAAACACGGGGAGCAGACGTAGATCTTCCCGCCGGCCTTGACGAAGTTGCCCATCAGCTCCCGAAGTGGCGCGAACCCCTCCTCGTGGATGTCTTCCGCATATCCCTTGACGGCCAGCCGAACCCCTTCCGTGCTTAAGAATACGAGGGTCTCCTTCTCGGACGCCGCGGACGCATTGGCCACGACGAACGCGACGGTGGCCTTGTCCGTGTCGTTCTTCGCATACGTGAGACTGACGCAGAGCTTTCCCGGCATGATCTAATCCTCCCTTCGACGGATCCGGTATGTTGGATGCCTGCTTTCCACAAGTTCGTGCCCCGTCAGCCGGCACCATGCCGGCAGGTCCTCCCTTGCCCCGGGGTCCCGTGCCGTCAATTGCAACAGCTCCCCCGGTTTCATCGCGTTGAGCCGGAGACGCAGTTCCATGACCAGGTCTCCACACCCGGCATCCCCCGCATCCCACTCGACGGCAAAGTGTCCGCGCGTGCTATTTTTCAAGATGGTTTCCCTCCCCGGGGTGGAATTGGAGAACTGATCCTCCCCGGTCCGCCAGAGACAGCCCGGAGTCAACGCGTCCCCGAATCCCTCCCGTTCGCTGGCGGACAGCCAACCGTTCCTGTAGCATTCCCGTTCCAGGATGTACGTAAGCATTCGGTCCCGAAACCCCTCGCGCTCGCCCCTCAGTCCATCGGCCATGCATCCCAGGCAGTGCGGGGTACTCCCGTACCCCATCGCGATGCACACGACGGCTTCGTGTCCGCAGATCGGACGGGAACAAACCCGGCAGGGAGCCCCCCGCATCCGTTCGACGCCACGGGGTACCGTTATTGTGCGACGTGTTTCATCGCTGTCGGGATTCGCGCCCACAGGAGGATCTGCATCCAAGTATTTCGGTTTGACCTTGCGAAGTCAAATAGATAAAAATCATAAATGCGATAATATCTATCGGTATTACCGATGGGGGATCAATGAACCTCAAACAGATCGAGGTCTTCCTCGCCATCGTGGACAACGGGAGTTTCTCGAAGGCGGCAAGGGTTGTCCACGTGACCCAGTCCACCGTCAGCCAACACATCGCTGCCCTGGAGGAAGAGTTCGGAGCGAAACTCCTCGACCGGACCGCCAAGGGGATCCTGCCCACGGAAGGCGGGAAGGTCCTCCTGAAGCACGCTCGAAAGATTGTGGCGGAAACACGGGAGATCCCACTGGCAATGAAGCGCCTCGCGGGGCTTGAGGACGCGGTCCTGACCGTCGGGGCGAGCAACATCCCGGGAAACTACTTGATCCCGGAGGCCATGCCTTTCTTCCTGAACCAATACCCGAGAGTCGCGATATCCGTCATCCAGGGCGACAGCAGGGAAACTGTGGAACGGGTGAAGCAGGAACAGGTAGAGATCGGGGTCGTCGGAACCCGTTACGAGGACAAGGATCTCCTCTTCACCCCTCTTGGGCTGGATGCCCTCGTGCTTGCGGCGGGACGGAAAGAAAGCCGGGCAAGAGGACAGTACATCACTCTTGATGAGCTGACGATGGAGCCGTATGTTTCCCGCGAGCCCGGCTCGGGAACGCAGAAGACGGTTCAGGATGCGCTGATCCGCGCCGGCGCCGGGCAATTAAACGTCCGCGTTTGCCTGGGCAGCAACGAAGCCGTCAAGCAGGCCGTGTTCCACGGGATCGGGGTCTCCTTCATATCGGAAACGGCGATCCGCAGGGAAATCGCAAGGAAGGAACTCGTTGCCGTCTCCGTCAAGGGCCTTGAGATCTCGCGCTGCTTCCACATCGTCAGCCGTTTCCGGAGAGAGTTATCCCCTCAGGCCGGTGCGTTCAAAAGCATGCTGTTGGAACTCCACCGAAGAAGGAGAGGGCGGGATGCATCTTGAGATCGTGATCGCCCGGGCGAACCGGCCGGTAGCGCGGCTCGTCCCCTTTCGCCGCTACCTCACCCAGAAGAGCGCCTTCCGCCTCACCCGATCGAGCCCCTCCATGGACAGGAACGTGATCAGTCCGGTGTAGATGATTCCCGCCACCATCCTCGGGTAGTCGGCGAAATCGGCGTAGTACTGGACGAACCGGCCCAGGCCGGCGTTGGCGCCGAACAGCTCCGCCACCGTCAGAAGGATGAAGGAAAGGGCAAGCCCCACCGCCATCCCGGAGAAGATGTGGGGGAGCGACGCCGGGAAGACGACCTTCCCCATGTACTCGAAGCCCCGGATCCCGAGGATGCGCGCGTTGTCCCGATGGCGGCGCTCCAAGGAGGCGGCCCCCGCCGCGGCATTCAGGAAGACCGGCCAGAACGCGCCGACGAAGATGACGAAGATCGCCGAAACCCGGAACGTGGGGAGCACGGCGATCGCGTACGGGATGTAGACGGTGGGGGGGATCGGCGCAGCGACGCGCGCGAAGGGAGTGAAGGCCCGGTCGAGTCCTCCCGTCGTACCGACCAGGAGCCCGATGGCGATGCCGGCCCCCACCGCCGCAAGGTATCCCGGAACCAGGATAAGGAAGGAGTAATACGTCCCCTTCAACAATTCCGGAAGCGACGCCCGGAGCGCTTTCGCCGTAACGAGCGGGGTCGGGAGCAATGGGTTGCCTCCCTGGGGGAGGAACGTCGCGGCGAGTTGCCACAGGAGCAGCAGAACGCCGAACAGGAGATACGGCTCCACGCCTTTCCTGGCCCTCGTCCCGGCCCGTCGGGCGGCGCCCACCCCATCGCGCGCAGGGACTTCAACCGTCCCGTAATCCCACGAACCGGGCACAGTGATCCTCTCCACCGCCTTCTCCTCCATAATCAGATCCCCTCCGCCGGGTCCCGGACGATTCCGGGCGCCTCCAGCCGCTCGATCGTATCCGCGTGGTACAACTCCGAGATCCTGTCCTGCAACGCCCGGAACTCCTTCGAGGCGAACAGGCGGCGGCGGGATCGGGGACGCTCGAAGGGAACCGGGGCCTCCGCGATGACGCGTCCCGGCGATGCCCCCAGGACCGCGACCCGGTCGCCGAGGTAGATCGCCTCCTCCACGTCGTGGGTGACGAACACAACCGTCTTGCGGGGGGTCGCGCCGCTCCAGACCTCGATCAGCAGGTCCTGGAGCTTCGCCCGGTTCAGGGGATCCAGCGCGCCGAACGGTTCGTCCATCAGAAGGACCGGGGAGCCCAGGGCGAATGCCCTTGCGATGGCCCCCCGTTGCTGCATCCCGCCGGAGAGCTCGAAGGGATACTTCCCGATCGCTTCCCCCAACCCCACCATCCGCAGGTACTCTTCCGCCAATTCCCGGTGCTCCCGCTTCTTCCCTCCGGGGTCGGCTTTGCCGATCGCCAACGCCACGTTGTCCACCATCCGCATCCAGGGGAACAGGGAGTAATCCTGGAAGACGACCCCCCGCTCGATCCCGGCCCCCCGGATCACGGTCCCCTTCCAGGAGATCCGCCCCATTCGGGGGGTTTCCAACCCCGCCAGAAGGCGAAGGAGCGTCGTTTTCCCCGAACCGCTGGGGCCCAGGAGGGAGAGAAACTCCCCCTCCCGGACCTCCAGATCGATCCCTTCGAGGATGGGGGATCCGTCGTATCCGAAGGACACCGCCGCGACGGAAATCCCGGCGCCGGCCTGCTCCGGCGCCGGGTACGCTCCCGCCATCAGGCGTTCCTCCCGGCGAACTCCTTCTGGAGCTTCTTCCAGTACGCCTCCTTCGGATTCTCCCGGGCAAGGCTGTCCAGCGCGTTCTTGTAGATCTTCGTCTCGACGTAGGACGAGATGTCCGCCTTCGAGTCCACCAACTCGCTGTTCCGCATGACCGCCCAGAAGGTCCGGACACCCTTGAGGTTCGGGTCGCTCCCCTGCTCGAGGTGACCGTGGTAATACGCCTTCTCCACCAGCGCGCGATCGAGCTTCACGTATTTCACGATGGCGTCCACCGTCTCCTTGTGGTTCTCCCTCGCGAACTTCTCCGCCCGCAGGATCGCCCGGAGGAACTTCTCCCACGTCGCCGCCTTCGGCAGGTCGCTCCCGTTGATGGTCAGGCGGCAGCACGGATGGCCGGGTTGCAGGTCGCCGCTGCGGATGACGACCTTCAACCCCTGCTCCTCGGCACGGAGGTCGTGGGGGCCCCAGACGACCCCGGCATCCACCTGACCGGACTTGACCGCCTCGATCACGGCGGGCGGGTTCTTGAGCTCGAAGATCTGGAGGTCCGTCTTCCAGTCGACACCGGCGTCCTTGAGCGCACCGCGAAGGACCGCGTCTCCCGTAGCCAGCCGTACCGTGGCCACCTTCCTGCCTTTCAGGTCCGCCACTTTCTTAACCTTCGAGGCGTTCGCCGCCGTCGTGACGATGGCCGCGTCCTCCCCCATGATCCCGCCGATGAGCCGCAGGTCCGCCCCCTTGGCGATGTGCGCCAGCGGAGCGGTCGTGCCGAAGGCGCCGATGTCGAGTTTCCCCGCCTTGAGCGCGTTGATCCCGTCCGCGGAGTTGACGAACTCGATCAACTCCACGTTCAACCCCTCCTTCTCAAAGAAACCTTGCTCCTTGGCCACGAAGAACTTCGCGTGGCCGGTGACCGGAAGGTACCCCACCTTGAGGGCATCCACCGCCCAAGTCGGAGCCGACGACGCGCAAAGAGCCGCCAGCACCCCCGCGATCATCCCGACCCTCCACCTTCCCGAAATCGAGTTCCTTCTCATCTCCCTCTCCTTTTCTCCGGCGTCGATCCACCGGTTTCGATACGCCTCGTGACGCGGGCTGCTCTCGCTACGCCGCCGCGCGGACGGCGTTTCTCAACGCTTGGTCGATGTCGCCCTTGATGTCCTCCACGTCTTCCAGCCCGATGGAGAGGCGGATGTAGTCCTCCGTCACTCCCGTCGTCTCCTGCTCTTCCCGGGTCAGCTGCTGGTGCGTGGTGGAGGCGGGATGGATGACGAGGCTTTTGGCATCTCCGATGTTGGCCAGGTGGGAGAGGAGCTTTACCGAGTCGATGAATTTCTTGCCGGCCGTCAATCCCCCCTTGATCCCGAACCCGACGATCGCCCCGTAGCCTCTCTTGAGGTACTTTTTCGCAATACCGTGATTGAAGTGGTTATCCAGCCCCGGGTAGCTCACCCAACTGACGAGAGGATGTTGTAAAAGGAAATGCGCCACTGCAAGAGCATTCTCGGAGTGTTTCCTCACCCGCAACGGCAGCGTCTCCAGCCCCTGCAGGAACAGGAAGGAATTGAACGGGCTCAGCGCCGCGCCCACATCCCGCAGCCACTGGACCCTTGCCTTGATGATGAAGGCGACGTTCCCCAAGCCCGGGAAGTTGCCGAAGACGTCCCAAAACTTCAGGCCATGGTAGCTGGGATCGGGATCGGTGAACTCCGGGAATTTCCCGTTGTTCCATTGGAATTTGCCGGAATCCACGATCACTCCCCCGATGGAAGTGCCATGCCCGCCGATGAATTTCGTGGCGGAGGCGACGATGATGTCCGCACCGTGTTCGAAGGGGCGCACAAGCCCGACTCCCACGGTGTTGTCCACGACGAAGGGGATCCCCGCATCGTGTGCGATGGCGGCGATCGCCTCGAAATCCGGTACGTCCAGCTTCGGATTGCCGATCGTCTCGGCATAGATCGCCCGGGTCTTCCCCGTGATCGCCTTCCGGAACTCTTCCGGCTTCGTCGACTCGACGAATCTCACCGTCCTGCCCAGTTTGGGAAAGGTGTAGTGGAACTGCTGGTACGTCCCGCCGTAAAGATTGTTCGCCGAGACGATCTCATCGCCCACCTGCGTGATGTTCAAAAGGGCGAGGGTCTGCGCCGCTTGGCCGCTGGACACGGCAAGCGCGCCGGTTCCTCCCTCGATCCGGGCGACTCTCTGCTCGAAGACGTCCGTCGTCGGGTTCATGATCCGGGTATAGATGTTTCCGAACTCCTTGAGCCCGAACAGGTTCGCGGCGTGGTCCGAACTCTTGAAGACGTACGACGTGGTCTGGTAGATCGGGACCGCGCGGGATCCCGTGGTGGGATCCGGTACCTGTCCGCCGTGCAATACGATCGTTTCCAATCCGGGCTTCTTCTCCTGCTCCCTTTCAATAGGCATCGGAACCCTCCTGAAGAGTTTTCGTAGCGGGTTGCGGATCTCCATTTGCGCTCTCCTTCCGTCAGTTAAAAGGAATATTGCGCGCTCACGACGGTGCCCCCGCCCAGCCCGAATTTCGTTGCGGAGAAACGATCCCCCGCATACGCATAGGCGGCGATCAGCGTGAGGTTCTTGTTGGCCAGCCAACCGATGTGGGCTTCCCAGTAATCGGCATTTTTGAATGTCTGGAAGTGGGGGCCTTGCTTATACTCGAATCCGAGGGCGAGGCTGTTCGTGACGAGAAGATCGATGTTGCCGAAAAAGACCTCCTCCCTCTTGTCATCGAACCCCAAAATTCCGTTTACCCGGCCCTTGGTGGACAGCACGCCCGCGGAGACCAGTACCGGCCTCGGCAGTTCCGTGATGAGTTTTGTGGCCACCAGGTAAAGGTCCACGCCCTTGTCGTCCACCCCGGGGGCCACTTCGAAGGAGGTACTCTTCCAGATGCCTCCCACGGAGACCGCGGGCACGGCCTTGCTTCCGAAGGCGTTCTCGTTGATCAGCAGGAGTTTGGCGCCCAGGTTGTTCTTGTGGGTGTTCTTCGACACCGCGGCGATGGCGACCGACTCGTACCCGTAGGAAAGCTCCAGCCTCTTGAAGAAAGTGTCCGCGACCCCGATCGCCGTCCAATCGATGTCCACATCGTTCAGGTTCACGTACCAGGCCCCGAACCTCGGTTTGCCGATGTCGATCGCGCCGATCTTGAGATCGCCCGCACCTTCCGCCGGTGCGGAATACGCTGGATACGCCAGCGGGTTGAACGCAACCCCGCCGACCCCCTCAAGATTGTTGAAGGGGGGCCCGGCATGGGAGGTCCCGGCAAAGAGAAGAACCGTCAAGACGGAAACTGCTGCGACAGAAGTGACTCGCTTCATGACCATCCTCCTGAATTGGTGTCCGTTCTCCAGAGGTCTGGTCGCAACGGCACGGCTGGTTATTGGATAGAAATTCGTTCCCGGCGGTCCGGTCAACGGAAAACGGTCACGCCTCTTTCTCTGGTATCACCCCCTGCCCTCGTGCCGAGTCCGCCTCGTAGCAACCCGTTTTTCATGCGCTGACGCCAACCCTCACTTTTTCCAGTTCCTGGAACAGGGGGGTACTCAGGTATCTCTCCCCTGTGTCGGGAAGCACAACCACGATCAGTTTCCCCCGGTTCTCGGGACGGGCGGCCACTTGCAGGGCAGCGAAGGCCGCCGCCCCCGAGGAGATCCCCGCCAACACCCCCTCCTCCCGCGCCAGCCTTCTCGCCGTCCCGGCGGCTTCCTCGTTCCGCACCTTGAAGATCTCATCCACGACCTCCAGGTTGAGCACGTCGGGAACGAACCCCGCGCCGATCCCCTGTATCTTGTGGGGTCCCGGCTTACCCCCCGACAGTACGGGAGAGTCGTACGGCTCCACGGCGATCACCCGGAACCCCGGATTGCTTTTCTTGATCGCCTCGCCGACGCCCGTGATCGTCCCGCCCGTGCCGACGCCGCCGACCAGGATGTCCACCCGCCCGCCGGTGTCCTCCCAGATCTCCACGGCCGTCGTCTCCCGGTGGATCTCCGGGTTCGCCGGGTTCTTGAACTGTTGAGGGATGAACGAATCGGGGATCCGGGCCGCCAGCTCTTCGGCCGCTCGCACCGCCCCTTTCATCCCTTCCATGCCGGGGGTCAGCACCAGTTCCGCCCCATAGGCGGAGAGCAGGTTCCGACGCTCGACGGTCATCGTTTCCGGCATCGTGAGAATCAGCCGGTATCCCTTGGCCGCGGCCACGATCGCAAGGGCGATCCCCGTGTTGCCGCTGGTGGGCTCGATGATGACCGTATCCTTTTTGATCAGGCCCCTGTCCTCGGCGTCCCGGATCAATGCGTGGCCGACCCGGTCCTTCACGCTGCCGCCGGGGTTGAAGGATTCCAGCTTGGCCACCACCTGCGCGGGAAGCCCCGCTCCCACCCGGTTCAGCCGCAACAGGGGTGTCTTCCCGATCAGGTCCGTCAGGTTGTCCGCAATCCGGGTCATCGGTTCGTCTCTCCCGTTCCTTCCCTCCGATCGATCACCCGCTTCGCTTTATGGACCGAGCGGGGGAGCGTCCCATCGGCAAGAACCGTCACATGGCGGGGAGTAAGCCCGAGGCGGTTCTTGAAATCCCACTTCACGCGATCCGCCACGGCGCCGTCGGAAAGTGCCACCCCGGCGCGTTTTTCCACCTCCAGGTCGAAGCGTGTCAAACGGTCCACACGGTGCAGCGTGATCCGGTACTCGCCAGTCACCTCCTCGATCCCGCGGACGACGACCTCGACGTCCGACGGGAAGACGTTCACCCCGTTGACGATGAACATGTCGTCGGTGCGGCCGTGGATCGTGATCCGGGCGTGGGTCCGTCCGCAGGGGCAGGGCGAAGCGTCGCGTGTGACGATATCGCCGGTCCGGAACCGGATCATCGGCCGGGCCCGCTTTCTCAGCGTGGTGAGGACCATTTCGCCCTTCTCCCCGTCGGGGACCGGCGCTCCGGTCGCGGGATCGAGCACCTCGAGGATGTGATGGTCCTCCACGAGGTGGAGCCCCTCCCGCTCGCGGCACATTCCCGCGTTCGCCCCGAAGATGTCGGAGATCCCGTAGAAGTCGTACAACTCGGCCCCCCAAAGTTCCTCGATCGCCCGGCGCGTCGCCGGGATCGAGCCCCCCGGCTCCCCCGCCACGATGATCCGGCGGATGGACAGGTCCTTCGCGGGGTCGATCCCCTGCGCCCTGGCCGTCTCGCCCAGGTGCCACGCGTACGACGGCGTGGTCCAGGTGACCGTCGGCCGAAACTCGCGGAAGAGGTAAAGGAGCCGGTCGGCCGGAAGCGTGCCCGCCCAGATGCACAACGCACCGACTTTCTGGGCGCCGATGACGTCGGGACCGCCGACGAAGAGGGAGAAGTTCAGGCAATGGCAGTACCGGTCGGTGTCGCGCATTCCCGCCTGGAAGAAAAGGCGCGCCTGGACGTTCTGGAACTCCTCGAAGTCCTGCGCCGTGAACGGCGAGAGGGTCGGCACGCCGGTCGAGCCGCTGGAGGCCGACACAAAGACGACTTCCTTCTCTGGAACGGCGACGAGGTCCCCCAGGAGCGGGACGGCGAGCTGGCGGTCCCGCTCGACCTTCTTGTCGACGAAAGGGAAGGCCCGGAGGTCGTCGAGGGACCTGATCTCGGAGGGGGAAACTCCCTCCGAGTCGAAGGACCGCCGGTAGTAGGGGGCGTTCCGATAGGCGAATTCGAGGTGCTCCTTCAGGAGGGCGAGCTGCATCGCCGCCAGCCGCTCCCGCGGCATCGTCTCCACGACCTCGTTCCAGTATTGCGGGACTTCGGATGTACTCCTTAACGCGGATACGTTCATGCGTATTCTCCTTTCGTCATCGTGGTTCGGTCAGACGGCGCTCCCCGACTTCGCCAGCGCCTGGCGCAGGTCCCCCATCAGGTCCTCGGGATCCTCGATCCCGACGGAGAGGCGGACGAGTCCCTCTCCGATCCCCTTTTGCTCCCGGACCTCCGCCGGGATGGAGGCATGCGTCATCGTCGCGGGGTGGGAGACGAGGGACTCGACCCCGCCCAGCGACTCGGCGAGGGTGAATAGCCGCAACGCCGACAGGAAGGCGAAGGCGGCCGGGCGACCTCCGTCGAGCTCGAAGGACACCATCCCCGAGAACCCGGACATCTGGTGACGGGCCAGGTCGTATTGGGGGTGGGAGGGGAGCCCGGGGTAGTGGACCTTATGGACGAGGGGGTGCGATTCGAGGGACCGGGCCACCGCCGTCGCGTTGCGCTCGTGCTCCCGCATCCGCAGCGCGAGCGTCTTGATTCCGCGCAGCGCCAGGAAGGCGTCGTTGGGGCCGGGAACCGCCCCGACCGCGTTCTGGAGGAAGCGCAGGCGCTCGTGCAGATCCGGCTGCGACGTCACGAGTGCCCCGCCGATGAGGTCGGAGTGGCCCGCGATGTACTTGGTCGTGCTGTGGGCCACGATATCGGCCCCGAGCGACAGCGGCCGCTGGAAAAAGGGGCTCGCGAAGGTGTTGTCCACGGCGAGGAGCGCCCCGCCGGCGCGGGCGATCCGCGCGATCTCCCGGATGTCCGACAGGCGCAACAGCGGGTTCGTCGGTGTCTCGATCCACACGAGCCGGGTCCTTCGGGTGAAGGCCGTCCCGACGGCGGAGGGATCGGTGGCATCCACGTAAGCGAACTCGAGCCCCGAAGGGCGGAACACCCTTTCGAACAGGCGGTAGGTCCCCCCGTAGAGATCGTCCGAGACGACCACGTGGTCCCCGGGCCGCAGGAGCTGGAGCACCGTCGCAATCGCCGCGAGACCCGAGGAGAAGGCGAGTCCGTGCTTGCCTTCCTCCAGCGAGGCGAGGCATTCCTCGAGCGCCGTGCGCGTCGGGTTCCCGGACCGGGCGTAGTCGTACTCGCGCGGGGTTCCCGGTCCTTCGTAGGCGAACGTGGAAGTCTGATAGATCGGTACGCTCACAGCCCCCGTGCGTGGGTCGGGGGGCTGTCCGGCATGGATGGCGCGGGTCGCGAACTTCATTGGGTCACCCTCCGCTCGATGGGGTTCGCCCAGAACCGCACGAGGTCGAGGCGGGACAGGAACCCGAAGGGGGTCTTCCCTCTCGCCACGACCACCCCCGTGTAGCCGGAGAGGAGGAGCCGGTATGCTTCCTCCGCGTCGGTGTCCTCGTCGACCACGGGGATCGACTTCCCCATCACCTGCGCGATCCTCGTCGACCCCGGATTCCTGCCCTCGTGGAGGACCTGCACGAGGGTCGTCTCCGTCACGCTGCCCACCACCTCCGTTCCCGACAGAACGGGCGCCTGGGAGATCCCCTTCCTGTGGAACAGGCCGATCGTGTCCAGGACCAGGTCGTCGGGGGAGACCGACAGGAGCGGCCCCTTGGGGCCGATCGCCCGGAGGACCGCCGCCACCGTGAAGCACCGGGGGGTCTCCTCGATGTATCCGTTCTCGAACATCCACCGGTCGGAGTAGATCTTGGTGAGATAGTTCCTCCCGTTGTCCGGGAGAAGGACGACGACCGTCTTCCCCTCGGGAAGCCGCTTCGCGTACCGGAGCGCCGCCGCGACCGCCGTGCCCGAAGAGCCGCCGACGAGGAGCCCCTCCTCCCGCGCCAGGCGGCGGGCGGTGAGGAACGACTCCCGGTCGCCGACGCGGATGAACTCGTCGACGACCTGCCGGTCGAAGGTCGCCGGGATGAAATCCTCCCCGATCCCTTCCACCTTGAAAGACCTGGGCGCGTCGCCGGAGAGGATCGATCCTTCCGGGTCGGCCCCGACGACGATGATGCCGGGATTCCTTTCCTTCAAGTAACGTCCGACCCCGGAGATCGTCCCACCGGTCCCCATTCCCGCCACGAAGACGTCCACCCGGCCTTCCGTGTCCTCCCAGATCTCCGGACCCGTGGTCCGGTAGTGCGCCCCCGGATTCTCGGGGTTCGCGAACTGGTTCGGGCGGAAGGCCCCCGGGATCTCGCGGTTCAACCGGTCGGCGACGCCGTTGTAGCTCTCCGGCGAGTCGGGGGATACGTCCGTCCGCGTGATGACGACCTCGGCGCCATACGCCTTCAGGAGGTTGACCTTGTCGGCGCTCATCTTGTCCGGGAGGACGAAGATGCAGCGGTACCCCTTGACGGCGGCGGCCAGCGCCAGCCCCGCTCCCGTGTTTCCCGCGGTCGCCTCGATGATCGTCATCCCGGGGGAAAGGGTTCCCGCCTTCTCCGCCTCCTCGACCATCGCCAGCCCGATCCGGTCCTTGACGCTCCCCCCGGGGTTGACGAATTCCACCTTGGCGTAGACGCCGGCCTTCAACCCCCGTGCGATCCTCCCAAGCCGCACGAGAGGAGTCCGCCCGACCGCATCGAGCACGTTCTCGTACCTGGCCATCACTCTCTCCTTTCTTCTCCTCCGGAATATCGACTCGAAGCGGAACCGTTCATGCGCGTTCTCCTTTCGTCACCGCGGCCCGGGGCGGGCGTGCTCCTCAGATCCCGTCTCCCCCTCCAGCGAGTTCGACCTCCCGTCGGGTCATGAGCCGGAACTTTTCCGAGCATTCCACCTGGACGACCAGCCCGTCCTGGAGGACGGCGCTGACCACCCCGTAGCGGATTTCCCGGATCCCCTGCAGGAACAGATCGAGCGCTTTCCGCTCGTTCTCGGTCCGGAGAGCGTGGGCCTTGCCGGGTCCCGGAACGGCTGCCTTCATGTCGATTCCTCCTCTGTTTGCAGATCTTGTCCAACCTTGCCGAGCGCAAAAACGAAAAGGCGGATAGGGCATCTCCCCATCCGCCTTCGGTTGTCCGATCGGCCGGTTAAGTTATCCCGTGGTCCTCCCGGGCGGGCCGGGCCCCCTGACGCCCGTGCAACACGCAAAAGGCCGCGAGGAGACCCGCCGAGGCATGTGCCTGTATTTATTCTTCATATTGAGGAAGCACTCCATACAATATCTAATTTATAGGTTTTATAGTCTATCGCGATTTCCGTGTCAAGCATTTTCATTGCGCCGCCCGATTCCATCTTCACCTAGATCGCGTAATCCTCCAGGAAGACCCGCAGGTTTCTCGGCGTGATGAAGACGTGCTCCCCCAGTTCGAGGTGGAGTTCGCTGTACTTTTCCCGGGACAGTTCCGCTTCCACCACCCCGCCGCCGTCCTGGCGCTCCAACTCCAAGCGGACCACCGGTCCCGCGGTGTGCAGGTGCCGGACGACGGCGCGCGTCGCACCCGAGTCGATCTGCTCCCGCGTCACTTCGATGTCGTGCGGCCGGACATACGCCACCGCGTGCGCGTCGTTGGCCGCCGCGTGGTCGGGAAGGTCGACCACCAGGCTGCCAATCGTGCCGCGGCCGGCATGCACGCGGCCGTGGAAGATGTTGACGTGGCCAAGAAAATTGTAGACGAACGGGTTCGCTGGGCGCTCGTAGACCTCGTCGGGCGAGCCGACCTGCTCGATCCGCCCCTCGTTCATCACCACCACGCGGTCGGCCACTTCCAGCGCCTCCTCCTGGTCGTGGGTCACGAAGACGCTGGTGATTCTCATCTCGTCGTGGAGGCGCCGCAGCCACCCCCGCAGCTCCTTGCGGACCCGCGCGTCCAGCGCACCGAACGGCTCGTCGAGCAGCAGAACCTCCGGCTCCACGGCGAGCGCCCGAGCCAGGGCGATCCGCTGCCGCTGCCCACCCGATAGCTGGGCGGGGTACCGGTCCCCGACGCTTTCCAGCTGCACCAGGCGAAGCAGTTCCCGCACCCGGTCCCGAATCGCGGCCTTTCCGGGCCGGTTTCGCCGGGGACGGACGGAAAGCCCGAAGGCCACGTTGTCGAACACGGTCATGTGCCGGAACAGGGCGTAATGCTGGAACACGAAGCCGACCCCCCGGTCCCGCACGTCCCGGTCCGTCGCCTCCTCCCCGTTGAAGTGCACGGATCCGGCATCGCATGTTTCAAGTCCGGCGATGATCCGCAGGAGGGTCGTCTTCCCCGACCCCGAGGGTCCAAGGAGCGCCACGAGTTCCCCGCGGGGGACCGTCAGGCTCACATTCGACAACGCCGCGAAATCACCGAACTTCCGTGTGACGCCGCGAATCTCGATGCTCATGATCTCCCCCCCTGCTCCATCTTCCTTCCGGCGAGCTCGGCGCGGAACTTCCATTCCGCCAGGCTTTTGACCGCCAGCGTGACAAGGGCCAGCAGGGCCAGGAGCGACGCCACCGCGAAGGCGGCGACGAAGTTGTATTCGTTGTAAAGGATCTCCACGTGGAGGGGGATCGTGTTGGTCGCCCCCCGGATGTGGCCGGAGACCACCGATACGGCGCCGAACTCCCCCATCGCCCGCGCGTTGCAAAGGATCACGCCGTACAGGAGCCCCCACTTCACGTTGGGCAGCGTGACCCGCAAGAATGTTTTCAGCCCACTTGCGCCCAGCACCTTGGCCGCTTCCTCCTCCTCCGTCCCCTGGGCCTCCATCAAGGGGATCAACTCCCGCGCCACGAACGGGAATGTCACGAACACCGTGGCCAGCACGAGTCCGGGGACGGCGAAGATGATCTTGACGCCGTGGTCCGTAAGCCAGGGGCCGAGCCACCCTTGCAGCCCGAAGATCAGGACGTAGATCAGGCCCGAGATCACCGGGGACACCGAGAACGGCAGATCGATCAGGGTGATCAGCACCTGCCTGCCCGGAAAGTCGAACTTGGCGACGGCCCACGCCGCCGCCACGCCGAACAGGAGGTTCAGCGGGATAGCTATGGCGGCCGTGAGGAGGGTCAGCCGGATGGCGGAGAGAGCGTCCGCCTCACGGAACGATTCGAGGTAGACCCCCACCCCTTTCTCGAGGGCCTGCGCGAACACCGCCACCAGCGGAACGAACAGGAAGACCCCGAGGTACAGGACCGCGATGCCGGTCAGCCCCCATCGCACCCACGCTGTCTCGGTCATCCCGCGGCGACGCGCAGCCCTCCCATTCATCGGAAGACCTCCCGGCGGGCGGCCCACCACTGCAGGCCGTTGATCGCCAGGAGAAGCAGGAAGGAGGCGACGAGCATGACCACGGCGATCGCCGTCGCCCCGGCGTAGTCGTACTGTTCCAGCTTGGTGATGATGATCAGCGGCGTGATCTCCGAAACCATCGGCATGTTCCCCGCGATGAAGACAACCGACCCGTATTCGCCGAGGGCCCTCGCGAACGCCAGTGCGAACCCGGTCAGCAACGCCGGCACCAGCGGCGGGAACAGGACGCGGAGGAAGACCTGCCGGCGGTTCGCTCCAAGGCAGGAGGCCGCCTCCTCGTACTCCGCGTCAAGGTCCTCCAGGACCGGCTGGACCGTCCGAACCACGAACGGCAGGCCGATGAACGTCAGCGCGACCGCGATCCCCAGCGGCGTGAACGCCACCTTGATCCCCAACGGCTCCAGGTATCGCCCGATCCAGCCGTTCGCCGAGTAGATCGAGGTAAGGGCGATCCCCGCCACCGCGGTCGGCAGGGCGAAGGGAAGGTCCACGAGCGCGTCCACGAGGCGTTTCCCGGGGAAGCGATACCGCACCAGCACCCACGCCGCGAGGAAACCGAACACCAGGTTCACCCCCGCGGCCAGGAGGGAAGTCCAGAGGGTCAGCCGGTACGAGGCCACGACCCGCGGAGAGGTGACCGTCTCGACGAACCGCGCCCAAGGGATCCCCGCGGTCTTGATGAACGCCGCCGAGAGCGGGATAAGCACGATCAGCGACAGGTACAGGAGCGTGAATCCCATCGTCACGCCGAAACCGGGCAAGATGTTGCGCCGTCCGTTTTTTTCCACTACTTCCCCGCCTGGTAGATCCGGTCGTAGACTCCGCCGTCGGCGAAATGCTTCTTCTGGGCCTTCTGCCACCCTCCGAACACCTCGTCGATGGTGAAGAGCGTGACCTTGGGGAACTGTTTCGCATATCTGGCGGCAACCGATTCGAGGCGCGGCCGGTAATAGTGCTTCGCCGCGAGTTCCTGCCCCTCCGGCGTGTACAGGTACTCGAGATAAGCCTGCGCCACCTTCCGGGTGTGTCGGCGATCCACCACCTTGTCCACGACGGTCACCGGCGGCTCCGCGAGGATGCTCAGGGAGGGCACGACGATCTCGAACTTGTCCTTCCCAAGCTCGTTCACGGCGAGGAACGCCTCGTTCTCCCACGAAAGGAACACGTCCCCGATCCCGCGCTTGACGAAGGTCGTGGTGGAGCCGCGCGCGCCGGAATCCAGGACCGGCACGTTCTTGTAGAGCTTCGCCACGAAGTCCCTCGCCTTCCCCTCGTCGTTGCCGTATTTCTTCAGGGAATACGCCCATGCGGCGAGGTAATTCCACCGGGCCCCGCCGGAGGTCTTCGGGTTGGGAGTGATCACCGACACCCCCGGCTTGACGAGATCGTCCCAGTCCCGGATCCCCTTCGGGTTCCCT
>Ga0334722_10000518_pt1 | contig 56381 bp, 47 predicted proteins | sample C3_bottom_MG_FD_207210 | JGI IMG/M metagenome (GOLD analysis project Ga0334722, IMG submission 207210) | Sediment microbial communities from Yellowstone Lake, YNP, Wyoming, USA - C3_bottom | ecosystem: Environmental > Aquatic > Freshwater > Lake > Sediment | place: USA: Wyoming | collected...
ACGTCAGCGAGGGCAGAAATGCAGACGCAATAGAGAAGATGAGAGGCGCCTTGATGCTGGGCGATGGGGTCCGGCTGATCGAGGTCAATTCCGACAAGGACCACAATCGGACGGTGTACACCTACAGCGGCGAGCCACTGGAAGTGCTCGAAGCCACCAAGCGGCTGGCCAAGGCGGCGATACAGATCATCGACATGACCACTCACAGCGGCGCACATCCGCGCATGGGGGCGATCGACGTCGTGCCCTTCATTCCCGCCCGGGACGTGAGCAACGAAGAAGCGCTCGAAATCGCCAGAGCATTCGGCAAATTCCTGGGCGAGCTCGGCGTACCGGTCTACTACTATGAAGAAGCCGCGACGCGGCCGGAGCGCAAGAGTCTGGTCGACATCCGCAAGGGCGAATACGAGGCGCTCGCGGAGAAAATGAAATCAGACGTCTGGAAGCCGGATGAAGGCCCTCACGCGTTCGTGGCGAAGAGCGGCGCTACCGTGACCGGCGTCAGATTCCCGCTGGTGGCGTTCAACGTCAATCTGGCGACTGAAGACCTCAACGTGGGCAAGCAGATCGTCAAAGCGGTTCGCGGCGCGACCGGCGGCTATCAGCATGTGCGCGCGATCGCGCTCGAGATTCCAGACAAAAGAATGGTTCAGATATCCATGAACCTGACCAATTATACGAAGACCCCGATTCATCGCGTATTCGAAACGATCAAATCGGAAGCGGAGAGCCGCGGCGTTCGGGTGGTGGACACGGAACTCGTCGGACCGATTCCGGTCATGGCCTTGGAAGATGTGATGAAATTTTATCTGCGATGCCATCGCGTATCCATGGAGCAGCTGTATTAGGCTTATATGGGAGCCCGCGTGATACCAGGCCGTAGCCGCAACTCGCCCCGTCTGACCGCGTGAGCGGCTAGAAGCGTCCGCCGAGCTGGTAATAGGCGATCTTCGCCAGCTCCAGCAGCACGTTGCGCGCGGCGCCCTGATTTTTCCACCACGACGTCGGAAACGGATCGTAACTGGTTGCGATCACGCGGATATCGGCTGCCGGCAGGGCGTCGGCAAAGGTCATCCTGGTGCGGCGCAAATGGTAGGGCGAGGTGACGATGAGCAATTTGGGCGCGCCCGTTGCGAACAGGGCGCGCGCCGCCTGCGCTTCCGCCGCGGTGCTGAGCGAAGCCTTGCCGAAATATTCGATCGCGCCGGCGGGGACGCCTTTTTTCAACAGCACCTGGCGCACGACTTCTTCCTCGCGCGGAAAGGCGATGCCCGCTTCGTCCAGTAGGCGAAACTGATCCTCGCGTGCCGGCACGCTGACGTAAATCTTGCCGGCGTAGCTCTGGCGGTAGAGGTCGGCGGCCTGGAACGGGCGCGAATAGCCGCCTGCCAACACCAGGATGGCGTCGGCTTTCTGCGCCTGATCGGCGACACTGAGCCAGGCGGCCACATAATTGAGGCCGACGGCTGCGCCGACAGCCGCGGAGAAAAACACGACAAGCAGAAATAGCCCGCATTTTTTGGCACAATGCATGATGAGGATAGCTTTCGAATTGCACAGGGCGCCAGTTTGCGGATGAGCTGGAAAAATTACAAGAACAAACAGGCCATTTCGGTATTGCGGAAATGGCCTCTGATCTAGGGGAGCATGAGGGGATATATCCCCTCATAGACAAATGAGCTCCAAAACTAAACGCTGGCTCGCCCTGCTCCGGGCGAGCGTCGAAGTCAGCGAGGAAGACGGCGTACGCTCGCTGCACCTGGGCGGCGACGCTATCCAGAGTTCGATCCGCCTCGACCGGCCGGACGAACTGGCGCTCGACTACACGCGTGCGATGATGGCGTTCCTGCTGTTCCAGCCGCGGCCGCGCGATGTGCTCATGATCGGCCTGGGCGGTGGCTCCATGGCGCGCTATATCCATCAGCGCATGCCGGGGACGCGCACCACGGTGGTGGAGATCAATGCCAAAGTGCTGGCGGCGGCGCGCAGCATGTTCCATTTCCCCGCCGAGGACGCGCGCCTGAAAGTCAAAATTGCTTGCGGCGCCGAGTATCTCGCGGATCAGGCCGAAGCGGCGGATGTGTTGCTGGTCGACGGCTTCGACGACGGCAAGCAGCCCGCGGTGCTGTGCACCCAGGCGTTCTACGACGCGGCTCATGCCGCGCTGCGGCCGGGCGGGGTGATGGCGGTGAACTTCATGGCCGAAGAGAAAAAACTGGATGCGTACATGCAACGCATCGAAAACAGCTTCGACGGCTATGTCGCCAGCCTCACCGCGGAAGACCGGGTCAACATCATCGCCTTCGCGTTTAAGCGCCACCCGCGGCAACTGGCCTGGGCAGAACTGAAAAAGCGGGCACGGCTGTTGAAAAAAACCCACGATCTGCCGCTGGAGGATTTCATCGCCGGGCTCAAGAAAATGAACCCGCACACGCCGGCAAACCTGAAGCTGCGATCCGCATCGACCGAGTGAGCACCGGCGTTCGCCGGAGGGCGAATCTCCTGTTTTCCGGCATTGTGGAATATAATCATATTGTCTTCCACAATCGAAGGAAAGAACCCTGAAACTCAAGTTCTTCGACTTGTCCTTTCGAACCGCCTACGCTCAGGCGAAGGAACTCGCGCTCGCGCAGCGACAGATTCCGCTGCTCACGGCGGGCACCCTGCAGACCGAAAGGCGCGGCGGCAAGCGTTTTGTCTATCGTTACCGCTACGACGCCTCCGGCAAGCGCATCACCGAGTATCTCGGTCCTGAAGACGATGCGGGCACCGCGGCCAAAGTGGACCGAGCGAACGCCGAAATAAGCGAGGCCGCGATTCTGGCCGGGTACAGTCGCGACTTGAGAAAAGTGGGTTTCCATAGCACCGACAACTCCGCTTTGGTCACTGTGGCGGCGCTGTTCAACGCCGGCATCTTCGGCAATGGCGGCATTCTGGTCGGCACGCACGCGTTCGGGGCGATCCTGAATGAACTAGGCGTCGCGGACACATCGTTCGCCATGACCGAGGACGTCGATGTTGCGCGTGCCCAGCCGATCCAGATCGCCGCGCTCCTGCAGGGCGGCTTACTCAAATTGCTGGGCGCGACAGGACTGCCGTTTCACGAGGTTCCACAATTAAAGCGCGGCGAGGCGGCGACTTCGTTCAAGGTGCGTGGAAAGAAGCTCAAGGTGGATTTGCTGGTACCGGCAAAGGGCGAACCGTTCAAAACGGTGGCCGTGCGCGAACTGGGCGCACACGCGACCGGATTGCCGCACCTGAAATTCCTTCTGGACCGGACGACGCAGTCGGTGTTGCTGGGACGGGAGCGCATGGTCCCGATTACTGTGCCGCATGGCGGCCGCTTTTGCGTGCACAAGCTTGCTGTGTACGCATTGCGCGGCGGCAACAATCCGAAGAGCCAGAAGGATGTGGCTCAGGCGGCGGTGTTGGCGGCAGCAATGTCGCAGGACCAGGAATTCATGCTGCACGACGCGATCGACGCCATGGACAAGGTGCTGCGCTCCAAGGCAAAGGCAGGGGCCAGGCGCGCCATCGCCTTGCTGGAGGGCGACTACCCTGAAGCGGCAGGCCTGCTGACTGACTTGGCCTGATTGTTGAATGCAAACGAATAAAATTCCACAACGGTCCTGTCCTTCTATTGCGGGGTACGGCAGATATCTATCTTGAACGCTCATGCGTTGTCTTTCGTTTCTTGAATCACCTCGATACTTGATGTCGTACTTGGCAGCTGTCAGCAGCGCGCCGCACAAGGTGGCGAGGGCAGGCTCTCGGGCTGCGCTCTGGGTCATAGTTCAAGCCTCGTTCTGATGCTTCGCGCCAGCGAGGTCGGACTATCGACCGCATCCAACCGCAGCGCGTCCAGCGGCCGCTCCAGAATGGCAAATTGCGAATCAAGCAGAGTCGGATTCATGTAATGGCCGCGGCGTCCGGCGAGGCGCGCGCGGATCACTTCCCTGTCACCGTCGAGAAAAACGAAGCGCACGGTGGCGCAACCGCGGGAGAGGCGGTCGCGATACGTCTGTTTCAGAGCCGAGCAGGCCAGCACCAGGTTGTTAGTCCGTCGTTCGCTGTCGGCGATGAGCGCGTTGAGCCTATCCAGCCAAGGCCAGCGGTCTTCGTCGGTGAGCGGCTCGCCGCGCTTCATTTTGGCGATGTTGGCGTCGGGATGGAAGTCGTCGGCGTCGCGAAAATCCCAGCCGCAGGCATCGGCCAGTAGCGCGCCGACCGTGGTCTTGCCGCAGCCGGTCACGCCCATCACGATTACGATCACGATTTTTTTTGTTTGCTCACGGCGTGGCCGCCCTGCACCCCGGCGGCCTTGACGGCGTGGCCACCGAAACTGTTGCGCAGCTGCGCCAGTAGCTTCGCGCCGTAGTCGCCTTTGCCCTGGCTGGCGAAGCGCAGCGCCAGCGCGAGGCTGATCACCGGCGCCGGCACCCCGAGTTCGACCGCTTCGATCGCGGCCCAACGGCCTTCGCCCGAGTCGGCCACCACTGGCGCGATGCCATCGAGCGCCGCATCGCGCTTGAGGCTGTCTGCGATCAGGTCCAGGAGCCAGGAGCGAACCACGCTGCCGTGGCGCCACAACTCGGCCACGGCGGCGACATCGAGGTTCAATTCGTTTTTTCCGGCCAGCAAACCGAAGCCCTCGGCATAGGCCTGCATCAGGCCGTATTCGATGCCGTTGTGGATCATCTTGACGTAGTGCCCGGCGCCGCTGGGACCGCAATGCAGCCATCCTTTAGGCGGGGCGAGCAGTTTGACGAAAGGCGCCACGCGCCGCACCGCGCGTGCCTCGCCGCCGAGCATGACGGTGTAGCCGTTGGCGAGGCCCCAGACGCCGCCGGAGACACCGGCGTCGACGTAGGAGAGGCCGCGCGCGGCCAGTTCCGCCGCGCGGCGCATGCTGTCCTTGTAATTGGCATTGGCGCCATCGACGAGCACGTCGCCTTTGGCGAGCAGCGGCAGCAGCCGGACGAGGGTCTCCTCACTCGCCTTGCCCGCGGGCAGCATCAGCCAGATCACGCGCGGCGCCTTGAGTTGTTGCAGCAGCGAGGCGAGGCTGGTCACCAGAGCGACGCCGCGCTCGCGCGCGAGTGCGCGCCGCGCCGCTGCAGCCCGGTCCCAGGCGATCACGCTGGCGCCGCCGCGCGCGAGGCGCCGCGCCATATTGGCGCCCATGCGCCCCAGGCCGATCATGCCGATGTGCACTTTAGCTCCATAGCGAATTGCGCGCACGCGATTAAACAGTCAATCCGGGTCGGAAACAATCCGGGTCGTAACATGATCCGTCCTTTGCGAAAAGTTGCGCGCGCGCGTTGCGCAGAGGTTGCCAGACGCAGGCGTCATCATCTTACCGCAACGGCATTGCGCGCGGCCGCCGACAGTATAGAATGGTGTGTCGGTCGAACATCCCGGATTCGCATCCATGATCACCTCTGCTGCAGCCACCGTCGGCATGCCGCTCGCCGCGGTCGATACCCCCGCGCTGATTCTCGACCTCGATGCGTTCGAGCGCAATGTTGCGCGCATGGCGGATGCCGTGCGCGGAAAACCCGCGCGACTGCGGCCGCATGCGAAAAGCCACAAGTGCGCCGAGATCGCTCAGCAGCAGATTGCGGCGGGCGCCGTCGGCGTGTGCTGCCAGAAAGTGAGCGAGGCGGAAGCATTGATTGCGGCCGGCGTCAGCGATGTGCTGATCGCCAACGAAGTCGTTGGCGCGGACAAGCTCGATCGCCTGGCGGCGCTCGCGCGCACGGCGAAGCTGGGCGTCTGCGTCGATGCCGCACGCAGCGTCGCCGATCTGGATGCCGCGGCGGCGCGTGCCGGCGTGCGGCTCGACGTCCTGGTCGAAATCAATGTCGGCGGCGATCGCTGCGGCGTCGAACCCGGCGCGCCGGCACTCGCGCTCGCGCGCGCGATTGCGGTCAGCGGCAATCTGCGCTTCGCCGGTCTGCAGGCGTACCACGGCGGTGCTCAGCATCTGCGCAGCGTTGCGAGCCGGCGCGACGCGATCGGCCGTGCCGTCGAGCTGGTGCGATCGACGCGCACGCTGCTGCGAACCAATGGCGTCGCCTGCGAAACGGTCACCGGGGCCGGCACCGGCAGCTTTCCGCTGGAACTCGCGAGCGGCGTCTATGACGAACTGCAGCCCGGCTCCTACATTTTCATGGACGCCGATTACAACCGCAACGAGTTCGATGCCAGCTGGCCGCATTTCGAACAGAGCCTGTTCGTGTGGACCACGGTGATGAGCCGGCCGACCGCCGCGCGCGCCATGGTCGACGCCGGCCTCAAGACCTCCAGCGTCGATTCGGGCATGCCGCAGGTGTGGAAGCTGCCGGGCGTGGAATTCGTGAAGGCCTCGGACGAGCACGGGGTGCTTACTATCGCGCCCGGCGTCGAAGCGCCCGCCCTCGGAGCAAAACTGATGCTGGTGCCCGGTCACTGCGATCCAACGGTCAATCTTCACGATTGGTTCGTCTGCGTGCGGCGCGGGGTGGTCGAGGCGCTGTGGCCGGTCTGCGCCCGGGGTGCGATACGCTAGTTCGCCGCGCAACCTGTTTCAGAACTTACTTTCTCGCTGCCGGCCATGTTCGCAACTCTCGTCCTGACCGAACGCCTGCCCGAATCCGGCATGCGCAAGCTCGCCGAGCGCCCCGAGGTGGCGCTATGCGTTCTGCCGACTCCTACGGCGCCTGAGTTGGCGCGCGCGCTTCCGGGCGCCGATGGCGTCATCATGGTGATGGAACAACCGGCGCTCACCGCGGAACTGCTCGATCGCAGTCCGCGGCTCCGGGTTGCCTGCAGGATGGGAGCCGGCTACGACAACTTCGACGTCGCAGCGCTCACCAAGCGACGGATTCCCCTGGTGACGACCGGTGTCGCCAATGCGCGCACCGTCGCCGAGCACGCGCTCTATCTGATGCTGGCGCTGGCAAAACGCGGCCCGGCACTCGATCGGGCAGTGAAAAGCGGCGCCTGGCCGCGCAGCTTCGGCGCCGTCGAGTTGGCGGACCTCGCCTGCCTCGTGGTCGGCTACGGCCGGATCGGCCGCGAGGTCGCGCGCCTGGCCGCTGCCTTCGGCATGCGCATCGTCGTGGTGGATCCACAGCTGCCGCAACACGCGGATGCGCAGCAGCGCTTCGAGCGCGCCGATTCTCTCGCGGCAGGTCTGGCGCTCGCCGACTTCGTCGTGCTCTGCTGCGCATTGACCCCCGCCACGCATCATCTGATCGACGCTGCGAGTCTGGCGCGAATGAAACCCGGCGCGTTCGTGGTCAATGTCGCCCGCGGCCAGATCATCGATGAGAGGGCGCTCGCCGCTGCCTTGAACGCGGGGCGGCTTGGCGGCGCGGGCCTCGACGTCCTGGAGACGGAGCCGCCGCTTGCGAGCAATCCGCTGCTCGCGCGCGATGATGTGGTGCTGACGCCCCACACCGCGGCGTATGCGCGTACCGCGTACGAGCGCACGGCGCTGGCCTGTGCGCAAAATGCCCTGGCCGGACTCGACGGGACCTTGGATCCTGCGCTCGTCGTGAACGCCGAAGTCTTGCACCAAGAATGACAACAGGAGATGTACCGATGCCGACCACGACCATGCACAGCGCGACTATAGAAGACGAGTACCGGGCCCGTACGCGGGCTTCGGCACTGCTGTATGCAGAAGCGCGCACGGTGATTCCGGCGGGAATCACCCATGACTCGCGCTCCACGCTGCCTTACCCGATCTACGTCGCGCGCGCCGCCGGCCCGCGCAAGTGGGATGTCGACGGCAACGAATACGTCGATTACTTCGGCGGCCACGGCGCCTTGCTGCTCGGTCATACACACCCGGCCGTGGTCGAAGCGGTGCAGCGCCAGATGTCTCTGGGCACGCATTGGGGCGCTTCGCACGTGCTCGAGGTGCGCTGGGCGCAGCTGGTGCAGCGCTTGATGCCGTCGGCGGAGCGGGTGCGCTTCACCGCTTCGGGTACCGAGGCCTCGCACTTGGCGCTGCGGCTGGCGCGAGCGTACACCGGAAAACCGAAGATCATGCGCTTCGTCGGCCACTTCCACGGTTGGCATGGCGAGGTCGTCGCAGCCGCGATGTCGCATTTCGACGGCTCGGTACCCGCCGGCATTGCGCCGTCGCTGCTCGATCAGGCTATCGTGCTGCCGGTCGAAGATATTCCACGCATCGTCGATGCGCTGCAGACGCGCGATGACATCGCTGCGGTCATATTCGAGCCTTCCGGCGCGTCGTGGGGCCAGGTACCGCTGCCGCCCGGCTTCATCGCCGCGCTGCGTGAGGTCACCCGCAAACGCGGCGTGGTGCTGATTTTCGACGAGGTGATCACCGGCTTTCGATGGTCGCGCGGCGGGGCCCAGGCCCGCTTTGGCATCACGCCCGATTTGTGCGTGCTGGCGAAGATCCTCGCGGGCGGCCTGCCCGGAGGTGCGGTGGCCGGCGCCAAGGCGATCATGGATCAACTCGATCCCGCCGCAGCGAAGGCGGCCTCCAGAGAGAAGATCGGCCATCAAGGCACGTTCAACGCCAATCCGCTGAGTGCCGCTGCCGCGGTCGCGACCTTGGGGATAGTCGAGACCACCGACGCCTGTGAGCGCGCCGAAGCCGCGGCGGCCGCGATCCGCGACGGCATGCGCCGGGTTCTGATCGAAGAAGACGTCCCCTGGGGCGTGTACGGCGAGGCCTCGGTGTTCATCATCTTTCCGAACCCCGGGCGCCTGCCGATCGATCCCGCGACATTCAACCCGGCCGAACTCGGCTTCAAGGGCATCAAAGGTGCGCGCGACGCGAACCTGATCAACCGACTGCGCGTGGCCATGCTTGCCAACGGCGTCGACATCATGGGCGGCCCGGGCGGAATCGTTTCCGCGTCTCACGGCGCGGCTGAAGTCGCGCAGACACTGGATGCTTTTCGCGCGGCGGTGCGCAGGATGAAATTGGAGGGCGATATCGGCAACGCCTAGCCGCGGCGTGCCGCAAGGTGGCGAGCGCGACCGCCGCGGCGGAACGCTGTTACGATAGCGCACGGATGTTCAACCCTACCGAGGAGTAACGAATATGCCAATCACCGGCAAATGGATCTTTACCGCAGCGATGGACGTCGATCCGGACAAGGAAGCCATCTTCAACGAAGTCTACGACGAGGAGCACATACCGCTCATCTCGAAGGTGCCGGGCGTGATTGCGGTAACGCGGCTCAAGCTCGATACGTTGCGCATGACGATGGGCGGCGACACCAAGACCATGGACCCGCAGGGTGCCCCGCGCTATGCCGCGATGTACGAGCTCGACAGCCCGGATGTGTTGACCAGCCCTGCGTTCGCGAAGGCGGTCGATCAGGGGCGCTGGGCAACGCACGTCCGGCCCTACACGCGCAACCGCCACCACACCCTGTACAAAGTCATGTGACCACGGCGCTTGCCGAAACGAGATCGCGATCAGCCACAGGTTGAGTGCAGCAGACTCAGCCTTGACTCGGGGATTCGCTTTACTCTATGATGAAATGGTGCCTCAGACACGCGCGGCCCGGCCCGTGGTACACACGCGGTGGAGCCGTTACAAAAGTCCGCGATTCCATTCTTTCAAAGGAGAGTCCCATGCTTGACCGTCTGTTGATCGGAATTGTGGCCAGTCTGGTGGTTTCATTCGGCGCCCTGGCGCAAGACCTGCCGAAGACGCAGTTCAAGGTGATCGGCTTGAACGGCCCGACCGTCGCCTCGATCGTCGACGAGGTGCCGTTCTGGCGCGAGACGCTCCCCAAGGCTTCGAACGGCGCGATCACGGCGGACATCACGCCGCTCGATCAAATGGGCGTCGACGACAAGACGATGCTGCGCTTGCTCCGTCTCGGCGTCATGGACTTCGCGGGCATGGATATCTCGAAGATGGCCGGCGACGATCCGCGCTTCGAAGGCTGCGATCTCGCCGGGCTCACGCTCGATCCAGACCGGGCGCGCGCCGCATGCAACGCCTACCGCGACGTCATCGACCGGCAGATGCAAAAGAACTGGAACGCGAAGCTGCTCGCGTTCGGCGGCAACCCGCCGCAGGTGTTCTGGTGCCGCAGCGTGGTCGGCGGGCTCGCCGATTTCAAGGGCAAGAAGGTCCGCGTCTTCAACAATACGATGCGCGATTTCCTGAACGGCGTCGGTGCGACGGCGGTGAGCATGGCATTTGCCGAAGTGGTCCCCGCGCTCAACAACGGCGTCGTCGACTGCGGCGTTACCGGCAGCCTCTCGGGCAATACGGCCGGTTGGGCCGAGGTGACGAAGTCGCTCTACCCGATGTCGCTCGGCTGGAGCATCAACATCATGGCGGTGAATCTCAACACCTGGAAGCGCTTGGACGCCAAGACGCAGGATTTCTTGCTGAAGCAGGTAAAGGCCTACGAAGACAAGATGTGGGCGACGCTCAAGAAAGCGACCGGCGAGGCCGACAATTGCAACACCGGCAAGCAACCCTGCACCATGGGCAAGCTCGCGAACATCACTATTGTGCCGGTAAAGCCGGCCGAGGCCGAGCAGCACAAGAAACTGGTCGAAGGCGCGGTGCTCGCAGGCTGGGCAAAGCGCTGCGGCGCCGAGTGCGTGAAAGAGTGGAACGGCACGGTCGGCAAGGCGCTGGGCCTGCAGGCGCCGGTAAACTGACGCGCTTTTTCGGTGAGGGCTTCGGTTCGGGTCCTTTGCGGTATCAAGCCGGGGGGAAGGGGCGACGAACATGGAAGCGTTAATGAACGGCGCGCGCCGCGTGGCGCACTGGGGTTTGTGGTTCGGCGGCGCGCTGATATTGCTCGCGGCGATCCTGATCGGCATCGACGTCGTGATGCGCAAGTTCTTTAACGCCTCCATCGGCGGTGCCGACGAGATTGCGGGTTACGCGCTGGCGCTAGGTACCGCCTGGTCGCTCGCCGCCGCGCTGATCGACCGCGCGCATATCCGCATCGATTCCCTGTACGTGCTGTTTCCGCGCCGGCTGCGGTTCGTTCTCGATGTCGTCGGCCTGGTGCTGTTCGTCGCGTTTTTCGCACTGGTCGCGCGGCATGGATGGAACGTGGTCGCGCAGTCCTGGAGCTCGGGCTCGCGCAGCCAATCGGCGCTGCAGACGCCGACCGTGATTCCGCAGTTCATCTGGTTTGCCGGCCTCGCCGCGTTCGTGGTGATCGGCATCGTGCTGCTGGTGTACGCCCTGGTGCTCGCGTCGCGCGGCGAACACGCGGCGGTGGCGAAGGCGATCAGCACGCGCTCGGCGGAGGAGGAGGTCGCGGACGAAATCCGCGATCTCCTGGAGCGCAATGCGCGCGAGGGCAGCCGCTGATGCTGCTCACGGCGCTCGCGATTCTCATCGGTCTGCTCGCCCTTTCCGTTCCGGTCTCCGCGGTACTAGGCTTTCTCGGCATTGCGCTCGCGGAGATCTACTCCAAGCTGCCGTTGACGGTCGCGATCGGGGAGATATCGTGGGCGACGTCGAACAATTTCCTGCTCGTTGCGATCCCGTTTTTTGTCCTGCTGGGCGAGATACTCCTGCGCTCGGGCATGGCCGGGCGCATGTACAACGCGCTGGTGCTGTGGATTCCGTGGATGCCGGGCGGGCTGATGCATGCGAATATCGCCGCCTGCGCCATGTTCGCGGCGACCTCCGGCTCGAGCGTCGCCACCGCCGCGACCATCGGCACGGTGGCGATGGAAGAAATCGAGAAGCACGGCTACTCCGAACGCCTGTTCCTCGGCACCATCGCCGCGGGCGGAACCCTCGGCATCCTGATTCCGCCCTCGATCAACATGATCGTGTACGGCGTGCTGACCGATACCTCGATCCCGAAGCTCTACCTTGCCGGCATTGTGCCCGGTTTGATTCTCGCCGGTCTGTTCAGTCTGACCGTGCTCGCTTTCTGCCTGGTGCGGCCGGAGTTGGGAGGCAAACGCACCACGGCGAGCTGGGATCAGCGGATCCGCGCGCTCCCCGATCTCATCCCGCCGCTGGTCATCTTCCTTGCCGTCATCGGCTCGATCTACGCCGGATGGGCGACGGCGACCGAGTCGGCCGCGCTCGGCGTGGTCGCGGCGCTCGGCATCGCCGCATGGAATAGGCGGCTGACGGTGCGCATGCTGTTGCACGCGTTCGAAGGGACGATGCGCACCACGGCGATGATCATGGCGATCCTGATCGCCGCCTATTTTCTCAATTTCGCCATCGCCTCGATCGGTCTTACCGACCAGGTGAACAAGTACATTACCGACCTTAACCTCAAGTCGACGCAGCTGCTCGTTGCCGTGATCGTGTTCTATCTGATCCTCGGCTGCTTCATGGAGACCCTGTCGATGATGGTGGCGACGGTACCCATCATTGCTCCGATCATGATCAAGGCGGGCTTCGATCCGGTCTGGTTCGGCATCCTGATCGTGATCCTGATGGAGACGGCGATGATCACGCCTCCGGTCGGCATCAACCTCTACGTGGTACAGGGCCTGCGCAAGCGCGGCCGGATCGACGACGTCATCATCGGCGCCGCGCCCTTTGTCGTGACCATGATGGTGATGATCGTGGTGCTCTCGGTCTGGCCGGTGCTCGCGCTGTGGCTGCCGCAGTCGATGGCGAATTAGAACAGGCTGTTGAAATTCGCTTCCCGACTGGAACATTCTGCGTGCAGGCAAACCCGTCTCGGCGGGAAGCGAATTTCGGCAGCCTCTGAAATGGGGGATTTAAAAGGGGGTGTTCCCCCTTTTTCAATTGTCAGCGCCCGAGCTCGATTACGATATTGCCGCCCGCGTCCAGGCTTGCCCGCGCACCCGGCGGCACTACGCAGGTCGCGTCGTACTCTTCGATAATCAGCGGGCCGGCGTGCGCTGTCGGTGAAAGGTCCGAGCGCCTCAGGATGGGTGTCTTGAGCCATCCGTGCGCCGACCCGAAATAGGCGCGGCGAGGCGGCGGCGGTGCGGGCTCCGGGCGGCTCGGGCGCACCTGCTTTGGCACGCCGGCGCCCTCGCGCAGACCCTGACCGACCACCTGGATCGATACCAGCTCGACCGGCTCCTCGGGGCCGGCACGGTGGCCGTAGGTCTTTTCATGCTCCCGGCCGAACGCTTCTTCGAGGTACTCGACCATTTTCTGATCGATTTCGCCGTCGGGCATGGCCACCGGCAACTCGTAGCTTTGGCCGCGATAGTGCAGCGCGGCCGAGCGGCGAAGGCGCGCGCGCGCGCCGCTGAACCCTTCCGCTGCGAGTTCGGCCATGACCTGATCGGCGATTGCATCCCAGGCGCGTTGTACTTCGCGCAAGTCGGCTTTGCGCAGCAGGCGCCGGAAGGTGCGCGAATAGTGATGCTCGACATCCGCGTAGAGCAGTCCGAACGAGGAGAACAGGCCGGCCGACGGCGGCACCACCACGCGGCTCATGCCGAGCGTGCTCGCCATGCCGCAAGCGAACAGCGGTCCGTTGCCGCCGAAAGCGAACAGCGAAAACTCGCGCGGATCGCGTCCGCGCTCGGTCGACACCGCCTTGATGCTGCGGATCATGTTCGACGCCGCGATCTGATGCGCGCCATACGCCGCCTGTTCGATCTTCATGCCGAGCGGCTTCGCGATGGTTTCGGCGAATACGCGGCTGGCGTTCCCGGCGTTCAGCTTCAGCGCGCCGCCGACCAGATGCTCCGGGTTGATGTAGCCGAGCAGCACATTGGCGTCGGTGACGGTGGGTACCGTGCCGCCCTTGTCGTAGCAGACGGGGCCGGGAACGGCGCCCGCGCTCTCTGGTCCGATCTTCAAAGCGCCGCCGCGATCGATCCAGACGTGCGAGCCGCCGCCGGCGCCCACTTCGGCAAGATCGATTGCCGGCACCTTGAGCGTATAGCCTGCGCCCGTGAGCAGCCGCGAACCGATCATGATTCCGGCCCCCACCGAGTATTCGTGGGCGCGGGCGAGTTCGCCCTCTTCGACGATCGCGGTCTTGGCGGTCGTGCCGCCCATATCGAAGGTGATGATTTTCGGCAGGTTCTTCGCGCGCGCGAGCGCCTGCGCGCCGACGACGCCTCCGGCCGGACCCGATTCGATGATGTTCATCGGTCGTTCCGCGGCGGCGCTGTCCGTGGTGAGTCCGCCGTTAGACTGCATCAACAACAGGCGCGCGGGAATACCGGCGTTGTCGAGGCCTTTGCGGAGCGAGCGCAGATAGCCGGCGACGATGGGCATCACGTAGGCGTTCACCACCGTGGTCGAAGTCCGCTCGTACTCCTTTATCTCCGGCAGAACCTCGCACGAAATGCTGAGCGGAAGGTTAGGTGCCTTGTCGCGGATGATGTTCTTGATCGTCAGCTCGTGTTCGGGATTGACGAACGAATTGAGCAGACATACCGCGATCGTCTCCACCCCCTCGGCGAGCAATGCATTGACCTGCCGCTCGGCGTCCCGGGGGTCGAGCGCGCGCTCGACGCGCCCGTTGGGGTCGATACGTTCGTCGACGACTTTGCGCAGATAGCGCTCGACCAAGGGTTCGGGCTTGGTCCAGGTCATGTCGTAGAGCCGCGGCATGCGCAGCGTGCGGATCTCCAGCACGTCCCTGAAGCCTTTGGTCGTGATCAGGCCGACGCGCGCGCCCTTGTGCTCGATAATGGCGTTCGACGCCACCGTCGTGCCGTGGCGGATCTCCTCGATCGCGGCGCCGCCGAGGCCGCTCTCCTGGAACACCTCGGCGAGGCCCTCGACAATCGCCTGCGCGTAGTTGTCGACGCTCGAGGAGATCTTCTTGGTGTGTATCGTGCCGTCTGAGCCGAGCAGCACGATGTCGGTGAAGGTGCCGCCGATGTCGACGCCGACGCGATAAGTGATCATCGTGTTCCCCTGGCTGCACGCGGATCGGGCAGCGGATCGAGCCATTGCACCTTCGGCGTCTGTCGCCAGGCGCGCGCGGCCCGAATCTCGGCACGGCGTTTCGCCGTGGCCGTGGCGTCGACGGCCCAGCGAGTGGTGTCAACGACCACGCCGTAATCCGCCTCCGCTTTGGCCGCAGACAGCAACTCGTTGCGCACGTCCCGGAGCACGGAGGCAGGATCGCGCTCGAGCGGATCGCCCCAGCCTCCGGCGCCGGCAAGCACATGCCGGAAAACGTCGCCCGTCCTGACGGTCATCGTGAATTTGCTGGGCAGCACGCGATTCTCGGTCTCCGGATTCAGATAGTTCTCCGACGGTCGACCGGGGCTTCCGCCATAAAGACCGAATGGGCGATGGTCGCGGCGGTCCGAGCGCACTTGCAACACACCTTCGGTTTCGTTGAAACGGTAGTCCCGCCGGAACGGTACGCCGCCGCGGTACTTGCCGGCGCCGGCCTTGTCGGCGACGAACTCGTAGGCGAGCAGCGAGATCGGATGCTCCGCCTCCGTCACCTCGATGGAGTGCGAAGCCATGTTGGCGAACATGTGCGAGTTGCCGTCGAGCCCATCGGCCCATGGCCGCGCACCCCAGGCGCCGCAGGTGAAGTCGACGTAGACGAACGGCTTGCGGTCGGCGTAGTAGCCGCCGATGGAAATGCCGGTGTTGCCGCCATCGCCCGCGGCCTTGACTTTATCGGGCAGCATCATCGCCAGTGCGCCGAACATGCAATCGACCATGCGAAAGCCGGTAAGTCCGCGCGCGGCGCACGCCGCCGGCAACACGCCGTTACCGACGGTTCCGGGCGGGCAGATCACTTCGATCGCGCGAAACACGCCTTCGTTGTTCGGAATGCCCTGCGGCAGCACCGAGCGCACGCCGGTGTACGCCGCCGCTTTCGTATAGGAGAGCGTGTTGTTGATGGCGCCCCGCACCTGTGGCGCCGTGCCGGTCCAGTCGACGACGATGTGTCCGCCCTGCTTCCTGAGCGTCACGAACAGTCGAATGGGCTTGCCGTAATCGACGCCGTCGTCGTCGATCCAGTCTTCGAAGCTCCATTCGCCGTCGGGCAGCGTCTCCAGCGCCGAGCGTGTCAGGCGTTCGGCGTAGTCGACGGTCTCCTGCATGAAGTATTTCGTGTCTTCGGGCCCGTACTTCGCGACCAGTTCGGCGAACTGTTTCTCGGCGATGTGGCAGGCTGCAAGCTGCGCCCGCAGATCGCCGAACACATGCACCGGCAGGCGCACGTTCTTCTCGATGATCGTCATCAGCGTCTTGTTGAGCACGCCCCGCTCGTAGAGCTTGAGCGGCGCGATGCGCAGCCCTTCGGCGTAGATTTCGGTCGAGTCCGAGGCGTTGGAGCCTGCAACCCGGCCGCCGACGTCGGTGTGGTGGCAGACGGTGCAGGCGAAGGCTAGCCGCTCGCCGTCGTGGTAGAGCGGCTTGAACACGAAAATATCGGGCAGATGCATGCCGCCGTCGAACGGGTCGTTCATGATGAAGACGTCGCCGGGGGCGATGTCGTCGCGGTAGTGGCGCATGATAGCCTGCATCGCGGTCGGCACCGAGCCGAGGTGCCCGGGCAAGGTCAGGCCCTGCGCGACCAGCTTGCCGTCGGCGTCGGCGAACCCGGTCGAGTAGTCCATGTTGTCCTTGAGTACGCCCGAGTAGGTGGTTCGAAACACCGTCAGCGCCATTTCGTCGGCGATCGAAAAGATGGCGTTCTTGAACAGCTCGAACGCAATAGGATCACGGGTGTCGGACATCGCGGCTGCTTTCTCTGAATGGACTCGAAGAATATTATCATGAGTTCAAATCCGATCGGCTGCAGCGATCGACGCGTGCCGCATCCGGTTGACGCACTGAGCTACTACCCGTAGCATCTGTTGACCATGCAGATTCCCGGCAACGACGACCACAGCAACGCCGACATCTACGCGAAACTGGGCGTGAAGCGCAGGATTAACGCCGCCGGCACGCTGACGCGATTGGGTGGCGCCATAATGGCGCCGGAAGTGATCGATGCAATGGCCGCAGCGGCAAGAGCCTCGATCGATATCGGCGAGCTGCAGGCCGCCGCGAGCCGCATCATCGCGCGCATCACCGGCGCCGAGGCGGGAATCGTTACCACCGGCGCGTCTGCCGCCCTGACGCTGGCCGCCGCCGCGAGCATGACCCGCTGGGATATCGCAAAGATGGCGGCGCTGCCGCACGCCGACGGTTTTGCGCACGAAATCCTCCTGCCGCGTACGCATCACACCGGGTACGCGCATGCGCTGCGCGCCTCCGGCGCACGGCTCGTCGACATCGGCCACAACGATCGCGGCACCGGCGCCGGCGTACGCGGCATCGAGCCGTGGGAGATCGAGGCGGCGATCACCCCGAAGACCGCGGCGTTCGCGTTTGCCGCCAACCCGACGAGCATGGGCGATCTGCCGACCGTGGTTGCGGTGTGCAGGTCGCGCGGCATTCCGGTTATTGTCGATGCGGCCGCGCAATTGCCGCCCAAGTCGAACCTGCGCCGCCTGTTTGAGCTGGGCGCGGATCTGGTCGCCTTTTCGGGCGGCAAGGCCATCGGCGGCCCGCAGGCCTCGGGCATTCTTGCCGGTCGTCGCGACCTCGTCGGTGCGGCGCTGGTGCAACAACTCGACATGGATGTCGCGCCGGAAACCTGGACCCCTCCCGGCCTGATCGATCGCGCCGCGCTGAAGGGCGTGCCGCATCATGGCGTGGGACGGGGTTTCAAGGCTGGAAAGGAAGAAATCGTCGGTCTGCTCGTGGCTCTGGAGCGCTTTGCGAATGCCGACGATGAGGCAGCCAATGCGGCCCTGGAGGCGCGGCTCAGGCGCATCGCGGAACTGCTCGGCGACCTGCCCGGAATCGGTACGCAGGTGGTATCGGCCACAGAGACCGGGCGCGTGCCGCAATTGCGGCTCGTGATCGATGTCGCCATGGCTCGCATCGACGCCCTTGGCTTGAGCCGCTCGCTGCAAGACGCCGACATACCGGTGCATCTATCGGAGCGTTTCGCGCATCAAGGAGTGCTGATCATCGATCCGCAGGTGTTGCAAGTCGACGATGAAGAAGAGTTGGTGGCGGCGGTGAAGCGGGCAGCGCGCGCCTGACGCGGCTGCGGCGCGCCCAGCAGCCGCTTAGCGTGGCGTTGAACAGGGGCATGCCCCTTGCGAACCTTCCAAACCGCGCAAAGCGCAGATCTGGTCACGGCGTATAGTCGGGGCTTAGAGTCCGTTGCAATATGAGGGGATATCCCCCACCTCTTCGGGTGGTCCCGACCTCCGGTCTCCCACCGAGGGGATTTTCCCCTCAAGTGGGATCGAGACCTTCGGGGCGCCTCGCCTCATACTCACTCCCCGATATATGCCGTTGCAAAATTCATTTTGTAACGGGTTCTTAGCTTACTTCTTCTCCGAAAACAGCACTCCCCCCGAAGCCCAGTCCGATTTCTTTACATCGCGCATGATAATGGCCACCGCACCCGGCTCGCACTTGAGCACGCGGCAGGTTTCGCGCGTAATGACTTCGACGAATTCACGCTTGATTTCCGGCGTGCGGCCTTCGAACATCTCGACTTGGATCAAGGGCATGGTTTTCTCCAGGTTAAAGCGCAAAAGATAGCCCGTCGCCCGGGTCGGCGCAAGCGCCGGGCCGGAACATATTTCATTTGTGTTGCGCGCGAACACAGTAGAGAATGGTTCCTAGTGCCGCTTCGCGACAGGAGGCCCCTATGAAGCGTTTCCTGGATCTACCATCCGTTTCACTGTTGCTTTGCGCCGTGCTTGCCGGGATGCCGGTCCTCGCACAGCAGGTACAGCAAAAACCGAAGGTCATCAGCGAAAAACAGGCGGACGAACTGCTCGGCTCCGTGGTCCGGGTCAGAACGCGGGCGCTTGCCGACGCGCGCAGCAATGCGAGCCTGGGTTCGACGCGCGAAGGCAGCGGCGTGATCGTCGACGACAAGGGGAATATTCTCACCATCGGCTATCTGGTGATCGAAGCCGATACGATCGAGGTGACCACCGCCGAAGGCAAGACCAGCCCGGCCACGCTGGTAGGCTACGATCACGCCACCGGATTCGGGCTGTTGCGCGCCGTATTGCCGTTGGGCGCAAAGCCGATCGACCTCGGAACATCCGCAGAACTCGCGCTGCGCGAGCCGGTCATGGTCGTGCCCTACGGCGGGCGCGAGTCGGTCAACCTGGCCTATGTGCTGTCCAAACGCCGGTTTGCGGGCAGCTGGGAATACATGCTGGAGAGCGCAATATTCATTTCACCGCCGACGCTCGCCTGGGCGGGATCGGCCCTGATCAGCCGCGAGGGCAAGCTGGTCGGCATCGGCTCGCTGCTGGTGCGGGATTCGGAGGAAGCGGGCACGCCGCTGCCGGGCAATATGTTCGTGCCCATCGATCTCGTCAAGCCGATACTCGCCGATTTGATCGACAAAGGACGCGTGGCCGGTCCGCCGCGGCCATGGCTGGGAATGGCCACCGAGGAGCTTCAGGGGCGCTTGTTCGTGAGCCGGGTTTCGCCGGAGGCGCCGGCGGACAAGGCCGGAATTCAGCGCGGTGACATTATCGTCGGCGTGGGTGCGAATGCGGTCACCACGCACGCGGAGTTGTATCGAAACATCTGGTCGCTGGGGCCCGCCGGGACGCAAGTTCCGCTAAAGGTTCTTCAGGGCATCAACGTGAAAGAAATCACCGTGCGCTCGATCGACAGGACGGAGTACTTCCGCGCCAAGCCGACGCTTTGACGCCAGCGAGCAATCAGGGTGCGCAGGGCTTATTGCGTGCGGGCTTGCGCCGCCGGTTCCGTCGCGCCGGCAGACGCATCGCCGCTGACGTAAGTCAGCTTCGACGGTGCCGAATCGGCGATTTCGGCTACCCGCCCCGTGTCCGGCCGCGGCCCCTGCGCAATCTGCGCCACATGCTCGGATGAAGCCCGCAAATCTCGCGGCCAGCTGCTATCGCCGAGTTGCGACTCGATTGCGGCGAGCGCATCAGCCGTAGCTTGCGGGCTAAACCCCACCCGTGCCATGACGGTCAGCGCAATGCTGTCGGCTTCGTTCAACTGCTTGGGCCAATAGCTTGCGATCACGGCTTTCGAGCCGAGGAACGAGGCGGCGGTCGCAGTTGCAGTTAGCGCTGCAGCGCTGCCGGTCGTTGCCGTGGCGGTGCTCGCGGTTGCAGCCGCAGCGCTCGAGGCGCCCGGCAGCAGCGCGAATGCGCGGAACACGCCGGTGACCGGCAGCAACACTTGGGCCAGGACCGTCACGATGATTTTCGTGGCAGTGTTCTCATTGTGATGGCGCGCGATCACGTGGCTCATTTCGCGCGCGAGCACGAACGCGAGGGCCGGATCCGAGAGTTCAAGCGCGCGCGTGCCACCGAAAATGACCACCGTGCCGGCGGCGTTGGAGGTGGTGCCGGGTTCCGCTTTTTCAGCAATCACGAATTCGAAATGCCCGATGCGCTCGCGTACTTCCGGGTAAAGCTCGAAAGTCTTGTCGGCCAGCCGCTCGCCCAGGCGCGCCACGCGCAGGTCGAAATCCTTGCTGGCGTCGCATTCGGACTCGGCGCATTTGGTCTTTGCGTCTATCGTAGTCACAAGTTGCAAGCGCATGTTGACTTCGGAATAGACCGAGCTAACCGGTTGCGGTACGGTAAGCTGTGAACGCCCGTACGGGGAAGTCGAGCACGCCTGCAGCGCAGCGCAGACCAGCACCACTATCGAAGAAATCAACAAACGCATCGGGCTGACCCTGAATGCAAGAAGAAACGCGCATCCCTGCCGCAGGCACCCATCCAGCGAGAACCCCTGCAGCAGCCAATTACGCTACAAGGATAGTACGCCAATTCGCGCCCGACAAGGAAAAATAGCAAGGAAAGCTGAAAACAACATGATATTTCATGAAGTTGAGATCCCGGTCCGGCTTGCAGAGGATCTGCCCGTTGCGACCCAAGCCGCCCCTTTCGGTTCGGCTGCGCGGAAGGAAAGGGTTAGCCGTGCTAGCATTGCAGGCGAAACAGAAAATTTGCGAGAGGATGCGGGGATGGAACAGTTCATCGGCACCATGCCGGTGGCGGAGAAGCAGCGCTTCGACGTCGCCCGCCTGGAGTCCTATCTGTTGGCGCACGTGGACGGTTTTTCCGGGAAGCTCGAGATCGAGCAGTTCAAGGGGGGGCAGTCCAATCCGACCTACCGCTTGAGCGCCGGGGGCAAGCGCTATGTGATGCGCTCCAAGCCTGCGCCGGCGGCAAAATTGCTGCCTTCGGCGCACGCGGTGGAACGTGAATTTCGCGTGATCAGCGCGCTCGCCGGCACCGGCATTCCGGTGCCCAGGACTTACGCCCTGTGCGAAGACGAAGGCGTGATCGGCCGCGCCTTCTACATCATGGATTGCGTCGACGGGCGGGTGCTCTGGGACCAGACCTTGCCCGGGATGTCCAACGATGGGCGCCGCGCGATCTACGAAGAAATGAATCGCGTGATCGCATTGCTGCACCAGGTCGATTTCCAGGCGATCGGCCTGGCCGATTTTGGCAAGCCGGGCAATTATTTCGCGCGCCAGATCAGCCGCTGGAGCAAGCAGTACCTGGCTTCCGAAACCGAAAAGATCGAGGCCATGGACAATCTGATCGCCTGGCTGCCGAACAATATTCCGGCCGGCGACGAAACCGCCATCGTGCACGGCGACTACCGCCTGGACAACCTGATTTTTCACCCGACCGAGCCGCGGATACTCGCGATCCTGGACTGGGAACTGTCGACGCTGGGGCACCCCCTCGCGGATTTTTCCTATCACTGCATGAGCTGGCATATCGCCCCCGGAAATTTTCGCGGCATCGGCGGGCTCGACCTCCAGGCGCTGGGCATACCGACCGAGGAGGAATATGTCGCCGCCTATTGCAGGCGCACCGGGCGCGAGCGCATCGACAATTGGGATTTCTACCTCGCCTACAATATGTTCCGCATCGCTGGCATCCTGCAAGGCATCATGAAGCGGGCGGTGGATGGCACCGCGGCGAGCGCGCACGCGCTCGACGCCGGCAAACGCGCAAAGCCCATGGCGGTACTGGGCTGGAACTACGCGCAAAAAGTGATGGCCGCAGGCAAATAGTAGAACGGCGCATTCGCACAAATTTCATTCAAGGAAAGGCAAGCCATGGATTTCGCATACACCGACAAAGTCAAGGCCATGCAGGCCAAGCTCATCGCGTTCATGGATGAGCACATCTATCCGAACGAGCATACCTTCCATAAGGAAGTGCTGGAAAACCGGCGCAAAGGCAACCCGTGGATCCCGACCAAGATCGTCGAGGAACTGAAGCCCAAGGCGCGCGCGGCCGGGCTGTGGAACCTGTTCCTGCCGCATTCCAAGCGCGCCCCCGAGGGCCTATCCAACCTCGAGTACGCACCCTTGTGCGAAATCATGGGCCGGGTGACGTTTGCCGCCGAGGTGTTCAACTGCTCGGCGCCCGATACCGGCAACATGGAGACGATAGAGCGCTACGGTAGCGAGGAGCACAAACGCCAGTGGCTGGAGCCGCTGCTGCGCGGCGAAATGCGCTCTGCCTTTCTGATGACCGAGCCCGACGTCGCCTCCAGCGATGCCACCAACATCCAGTGCCGCATCGAGAAGCAAGGCAGCGAATACGTCATCAACGGACGCAAGTGGTGGTCCTCCGGCGGCGGCGACCCGCGCTGCAAGCTATACATCGTCATGGGTCGGACAAATCCGGATGCGCCCCGGCACAGCCAGCAGTCGATGATCCTGGTCCCCGCCGACGCTCCCGGCGTCAAGGTGCTGCGCCCACTGTCGGTGTTCGGCTACGACGACGCGCCGCACGGCCACATGGAAATCGAACTGAAGAACGTACGCGTGCCGGCTTCCAACATCCTGCTCGGCGAGGGCCGCGGTTTCGAGATCGCGCAAGGGCGCCTGGGACCGGGCCGCATCCACCATTGCATGCGCCAGATCGGTGTCGCCGAGCGCGCGCTCGAACTCATGTGCACGCGCTCCCTGTCGCGGGTTGCGTTCGGCCGGCCCATCGCCGAGCAGGGCGTGACGCGCGAGCGCATCGCCCAGGCGCGCATCATGATCGACTCGACGCGCTGGCTGGTACTCAATGCCGCCTACATGATGGACACCGTGGGCAACAAGGTGGCCAAGGCCGAGATCGCCATGATCAAGGTGCTTGCGCCCACCATGACGCTGCAGGTGATCGACTGGGCGATGCAGGCGCACGGCGGCGCCGGCGTGTCGGATGACTTCCCGCTGGCGATGATGTACGCGCATTCGCGTACGCTGCGCTTTGCTGACGGCCCGGACGAAGTGCATCGCAACGCGATCGCCAAGCTGGAGTTGGCCAAGCACATGAGCGTGCCCAAGTCGGCCAAGACTGCCTGAGACTGGACCGGCCTAAGCGGGCCGGTCGCGGCCGTTCTGTGACCGCCCGTAGCTGAGTGGTGCACGAGGAGAGCCGGGAGGGACCCTTCCTTGGCCCCTCGTTTTTTTATTGCGGTGCAAAGGGAGGCAACGATGTTGAAACTCGGCGGATTTGCAGTCAGCAATTATTTCAACAAGGTCAAGGTGGCGTTGCTGGAAAAGGGCGTGCCGTTCGAGGAAGAATTTCGCATGACCTCTCAGGAGTCGGAGATGCTGGCACGCTCGCCGATGGGCAAGGTGCCGTACCTGGAAATCGGCGGGAAGCACCTGTGCGAATCGCAGGTGATCTGCGAATACCTCGAGGATCGGTATCCGGAGAAGCCGCTGTACCCGAAAGATGCGCTGGAGCGCGCGCGGGTGCGCGAACTGGTCACGGTCCTGGAATTGCATATGGAACTGGTGGCGCGCCGCCTGTATCCGCAGGCATTCTTCGGCGGCGCGGCCTCGGAGGAGACGAAGAAGCAGGTGGAACAGGATCTGGCCAAGGGCGTGCGCGCGTTCAAGCAGCTGGCCAAGTTCTCGCCCTTCGCCGCCGGTGCGAGCCTCACCTACGCCGATTGCGCCGCGGGCGTGCACCTGCCGCTGGTGTCGCTGTCGACCAAGATCGTCTACGGCCGCGACGTCCTCGACGATTACGCCCCGATGCGGCCGTACCTGAAGATGCTCAACGAGCGCCCGGCGTTCAGGAAGACGAACGACGATCGCAAGGCTGCGACCGAGGCCATGGCGGCGGCGAGGGCAAAGAAAGGGTAGAGACGGGGGCTAGCGGTCTGCCGGTTCAGCCGCTAGAACTCCCACCGTAACCCGGTGCCGACGCTCGACCAGTCGTTGTTGATCGCTTCGGCGTTCGAATGGTAGCGTGCCCGCATCAGTTCGAAACGCCATTTCAGCTTTTCGCTGACCCTGTAATGTGCGACGAGTTCGAACTGGGTAAAGAGATCGTCGCGTTGCAGGCCGAACACGGGGTCGACGCCGCCATAGCGCAGCGTCTGCAGCATGAAAGCCGGCTGGAGCGTCCAGCGCTCGGCCGGCTTCGCTTCCCACGCCAGCCGCACCAGTAGTCCGCGCATGTCCAGGGACGCATCCCGCTGCCGGTTGTCCTCGCGCGATACGGTAGCCTGCAGCGTGTAGGCCGACTGCCATTTGTCTTTCGTCCCCCAGCGCAGGTTGCCGGTCAGCGCCCGGTAGTCCGCGTCGAGAAAGGAGTGGTCGCCGGGGTGTTCGTAGCGCGAAACTTCGATCGAGCCGTAGGCGGAGAGCTGCTCGCCGAACGCCATGACGGCGTCGCCCACCAGGTTATTCACCCGCCGGAACGATGACCCGCCGACTTGCCATTGCTGGCGGCCGGCGCGCGCGCCGTAGACGACGGCGCCGGCAGTGTATTGCACGCCGGCATCGGCCTCGGCTATGCCGGTATCGAACTCGTTGGTGCGCGCACCGGTTCGCGAATCGACACTGGCGTTGGCAACGCAGTTGAGCTGCGCGCCGCAAGGGACATTGATGTTGCCGCCGGCATCGAGGTGGCGATAGCTGTCGGTCTTGCGCATGCGCTCGCCCGGCAGCAGCAGCAGCGGACCGTTGCCCAGCTTGATCTCGTTCGCATTCGTGGTTTCGTGCGTCAACCCGAGTTCCAGATGGCCGCCGAAGACGTTCTGGGATTGCCGGCCTTCAGCGCCCGGGGTAGCGGCCTGCGCCAGTGGCGCTACGGTCAGGGCAGCGGCAAGCAGGCGAAACGAAAACTTCAGCATCGTGCCTCGTCATAAAAAAGCCCCGGAGGCAGAGAAGTCCTCCGGGGCGTCGTGCCGCGGGCTGCGAAAATTACGGACGCGTGGTCCCGCAGTGGACGATGAACTGTCCGGGGTGGCCGGGCACCGGGTTCGCGAAGCACTTGACGCGCTTGGCGTAGGCCGGGGTGGCCACAATGCTGAGGGCGCCGACGAAGGCAACTGCAACTGCAACAGCGCGTATTTTCGACTTTAACATGGCTATTCTCCTTGGTGGTTTGGTTTGCGTCCTCTATTCGGGACGACCAACAAGAAGCAAGCGACATGCCAGTAGGAATGTTGGAATGATTTGTGCATTACTGCACATTTTTGCAATCGATTCCGCCTCATTATCGAAAACGACGGGGGCATATCCCCCACTAGTTCGGGGCAAGCGGGCGAAATCCCCCGCGCGCTCAAGCGTACATATGCCGTCGGCGCGCGTGCTTTGCGCGCTCACCCCATCGGATTGGTCGGATTGCGGTCCTGGAGAATGTCTTCCATGCGCCACTGGATGGAAGGCTTGATCTTCGGATGAGTGAGGATGTAGAAGCGCTCGTCGCGCACCGCCTCGTACACTTTCTGCGCCACGTCGGCGGCGGAGAGTTTCCCGGATTGCACTGCCTTTTTCAGGCCGGCATCGAGCGCCAGGTCGGCGGCGGTCTTTTGCCGGGTTTCCTTCAGGTCGGCGGGACGGTTGCGCCCGGAATCGGCGATGCCCGTTGGCACGTAGGCCGGGCATAGCACCGAACACTTGATCTTGTCCGTCTTCTGTGCGAGGTCGTGGTGCAGGCATTCGGTGAGCGTCACCACCGCATGTTTGGATACGCAGTAGATGCCCATCCCGGGCGGGGAGATCAGTCCTGCGACCGAGGCGGTGTTGATGATATGCCCCACGCTTCCCTGGGCCAGCATGATCGGCGTGAATACGCGCACGCCGTGGATCACGCCCCACATGTTGACGCCCAGCACCCACTCCCAGTCGGCCACGGTGTTGTCCCAGACGTTGCCGCCTTCGGCCACGCCGGCGTTGTTGGCGACGAGGTGCACCGCGCCGAAGGCCGCCAGGGTTTTTTGCGCCAGCGCTTCGACCTCGGCCGCTTTGGAGACATCGGTGCGCACACCGATGACCTTGGCACCGGCTGCCTTCATTTCGGCCTCCGCTTGCGCGAGCGCCTTGGGCTCGACGTCGGCGAGGACGATGCTCATGCCTAAGCTTGCGAAACGCTCGGCCATGGCGCGTCCGAGGCCGCTCGCGCCGCCGGTGATGACCGCTACTTTGCCTTGAAAGTCTTTCATGGGATGGGCGCTCCGGTGTCAGATGGAAACCCGCATCATACTGAATTGCGGCGCGCGCCGACAGGCGCACTCGCCGGCGCGAGCGAGGATATGGGCGTTATTTTTTCGCTGGCAAGGACGGCACCGCGCGCGGCCGGCGATCCTTGTCGGTTGCGACGTAGGTGAGCGTGGCCTCGGTCACCTTGACGATCTCGACGTCCTCGGGATTGCGCTGCGCGTAGACCTCGCAGTTGACCGTGATCGAAGTGTTGCCGACGCGCACGATCTCGGCGTAGAAGGAGAGCAGGTCGCCGATCTGCACCGGCTGCTTGAACTGAAACGAATTCACCGCCACCGTGGCGACGCGGCCGCGGGCGTGGCGCCCGGCGAGCACGCCGCCGGCGATGTCGACCTGCGACATGATCCAGCCGCCGAAAATATCGCCATGATGGTTGGCGTCGGCGGGCATGGGCATGACCCGCAGCACCGGTTCCTTGCCTTCAGGGAGTTTCACTGGTTCGTCCATGGGGTCGAATTTTACGCCAAATGCCTGCGGCGCATGTCAGCGCGCGTATCATGCCGACCGCATTCGCAAAGACCGGCCGGGGCAAATTTGGGCTCCATGTGCGAAAATGGCGCCTCTGCAGTGGTTGCGCCCCGTTTGACGCCGCCCGAACCGGCAGCCGCATCAACCCTGAGCCTTACCCCACCCCAACATGGCACATGGACGCCGTTCCTCCACTCTAGCTGTCGACGCAGACCTGCCCGCGCCCGCGCCCGGCACGCGGCGCAACGAATGGCGCGCGATCGGCATGCTGCTGCCCTACCTGTGGGAATACAAGTGGCGGGTGCTGGTGGCGATGGTGTTCCTCGCTTCGGCCAAGCTTGCCAATGTCGGCGTGCCGCTGGTGTTGAAGAATGTGGTGGATGCGCTCACGCCCGCGCAGCAGGCCCTGGCGCTGCCCCTGGCGCTGCTCGTCGCCTACGGTTTGCTGCGGCTGTCGACGGTACTGTTCGCCGAACTGCGCGACGTGGTGTTCGTGCGCGTGACGCAGCGCGCGATCCGCCGCGTCGCGCTCACCGTGTTCCGCCATCTGCACAGCCTGAGCCTGCGCTTTCACCTCGACCGCCAGACCGGCGGCGTGACGCGCGACATCGAGCGCGGCACCCGCGGCATTTCGACGCTGCTCAACTTCATGCTGTTTTCCATCATTCCGGTGATCCTCGAGTTCAGCCTGGTGGCGGCGGTGCTGCTGACCAAATTCGACTGGCGGTTTGCCGCCGTAACCTTCGCCGCGGTCGCAATCTATATTCTTTTCACGGTCAGCGTCACCGAGTGGCGCATGGACATCCGCCGCCAGGCGAACGAGCTCGATTCCAAGGCCAATACCCGCGCCGTCGACAGCCTGCTCAATTACGAGACGGTGAAGTACTTCAACAACGAAGAGTACGAGGCGCGGCGCTACGACGACAACCTGCGCAAGTACGAATCGGCCGCGGTGAAGAACGAGATGTCGCTCGGCCTCTTGAACGTCGGCCAGAGCTGCGTCATTGCCGTCGCCGTGACCCTGCTCATGATCCTGGCGGCCGAGGGCGTGGTCAACGGCACGCTGACGCTGGGCGACCTGGTGCTGATCAACGGCCTCTTGATCCAGCTCTATATCCCACTCAATTTTCTCGGCATGGTCTACCGCGAGATCAAGCAGGCGCTGATCGATACCGACCGGATGTTCCGGCTGTTGGAACAAAACCGCGAAATCCAGGACAGCCCCAACGCCGCGACGCTCGCCGCGGGCAGCGCGTCGGTGCGTTTCGAGCACGTGGATTTCTCCTACGACCCGAAGCGCCAGATCCTGTTCGACGTGTGCTTCGACGTGCCCGCGGGCAGCAAGGTCGCCGTGGTCGGGCATTCGGGTTCGGGCAAATCGACGCTGGCGCGGCTCTTGTACCGCTTCTACGATGTCGGCCGCGGCGCCATTGTCATCAACGGCAGCGACATCCGCTCGCTGCAGCAGGGGAGCCTGCGCGGCGCCATCGGCATCGTGCCGCAGGATACGGTGCTGTTCAACGACAGCATTTACTACAATATCCAATACGGCCGGCCCGCCGCGACGCGCGAGGAGGTGATCGAGGCGGCGCGGGCAGCGCATATCCACGAGTTCATCGAAAGCCTGCCGGACAAATACGAGGCGCGGGTGGGCGAGCGCGGCCTCAAGCTGTCGGGCGGCGAGAAGCAGCGCGTCGCCATCGCGCGCGCCATCCTCAAGAACCCCTCGATCCTGATTTTCGACGAAGCCACGTCGGCGCTGGATTCGGAAACCGAGCAGTCGATCCAGGCGGAACTCGCGCGCATCGCGCAGGGGCATACCACCCTGGTGATCGCGCATCGCCTGTCGACGATCATGGACGCGGACCAGATCCTGGTGATGGAGGGCGGACGCATCATCGAGCGCGGCGCTCACCGCGAACTGCTGGAGCGCGCTGACGCCTACGCGCAGATGTGGGCCCTGCAGCAACAGGAAGAGTCGCGGCAATCGCCGCCGCGGCGGTCGCCTGAATAGAGGGGGAATGCGAACGCTATTCAATTTCTGCTTTAGATAGCGGCGCTATCCTGTTATTTTTGCTTGCCAAACGAAATTTTGGTCGCTAGACTTCGCCAACCTTCAATATCGTCCCACGGGAGTACTATGCTGTCGTCCACACGTCCCATACTCATTGCTGCCGGCCTGAGTCTGAGTCTCGCGTTTGCGCTGTGCACCGGGAATGCAGAAGCCCGCTCCGCTTCGAATCACGCCACGCCCCCGGGACAGAAGCTCTCGCTGCGCTCAGCCGCCGCCATCATCCAGGACCAGGAAACCGGCGAGATTCTCTACGGCAAGAATGCGAGCGCAGTCACGCCGATCGCGTCGATCACCAAGCTGATGACGGCGATGGTGGTGCTGGACTCGAATCCCGATCTGAACCAAATCATCACCATTTCGAGCGATGACATGGATTCGCTGCGCGGCACACACTCGCGCCTGAAACCCGGCGCCAGTCTTAGCCGCGACGAATTGCTGCGCGTGGCGCTGATGGCCTCGGAGAACCGGGCTGCCGCCGCCCTCGGTCGCAGCTACCCGGGGGGATTCGATGCATTCGTGCGCGCCATGAATCATAAGGCGCTGATGCTGGGCATGAACGATTCACGTTTTGGCGACGCTACCGGGCTTTCGAGCGCCAACGTGTCCAGCGCCGAGGATCTGGCCAAACTGGTACGCGCGGCGCATCAATACGACCTCATTCGAAACTATACGACCTTGACGGGACACGAGGTCCATGTTGCCGGCAGGCCGCTCGCGTATCGCAATACCAACCGTCTGGTGGCGAACGGGAGCTGGAACATCGGCCTGTCGAAGACCGGGTTTACCAACGACGCCGGACGTTGCCTGGTGCTCCAGGCAAAACTCGCCGAACGAAAAGTGATCATCGTGCTCCTGGATTCCTGGGGCAAACTCTCGCGTATCGGCGACGCCAATCGTATTCGCGCCTGGATCGAGGCGAACGCCCGATCGCACAGCAGCGGCGTGCAGCGCTCTGCGCTCAAAGGCCGCAAACCCGCAGCGGCCTGAGGCCGCAGGGCGGCCCCGATCACACGCTGTCGAGGAAGCGATGGCATCGCCGCTGCAACGCCCCGCACAAGGGGTGGTGCGCTTCTACAATTTTCTTGCCGCACGCGATTCCTTCCTGGATGAGGTCCTGAATGGCCTGGCGCAGCCGCAGAAGTCGCTGCCGTCACGGTACCTGTACGACCGGCGCGGTTGCGAGCTGTTCGAGCGTGTCTGCGAGCTGCCCGACTACTACCTCGCCCGGACCGAGCTCGCAATCATGCGCGCCCATGCCGGCGAATTGGCGAAATTCCTGGGCGCGAATTGCCAGCTGATCGAGTTCGGCGCCGGTTCAAGCAAGAGATCGCGAATACTGATCGAGGAACTGCAGCCGCCGTTGTATGTGCTCATCGACACCGACGGCGAATCGATGAGGGCGACGGCGGACGGCCTGGCGCAGCAGTTCCCATGGCTCAACACGATCGGTGTATGCGCCGACTATGCCCAGGCGCTGATGCTGCCGGAATTCGTCGGCGTCACCATTCGCAACAAGGCGGTATACCTTCCCGGCGCCATCCTCGGCCGTTTCACCCCGGAACAGGCGATAGCCCTGCTGAAGCTGGCGCGGCGCATGGTCGGCACGGGCGGCGCTCTGCTCGTCGGCGTCGACCTCAAGAAGGACAAAGCGCTGCTCGAGGCCGCGTACGATGACGCGCAAGGCGTGACCGCCGCATTCAATCTCAATCTGCTTGCGCGCATCAACCGCGAACTGGGCGCCGATTTTCAGCTGCGGCGCTTCGCTCACAAGGGATGCTACAACGAGGACCAGGGCCGGATCGAATTGCATATCGAAAGCCGCGCCGCGCAACTTGCGCACGTTGGCGGGGTGCGCCTGCGCTTTGGCGAGGGCGAAGCCATCCGCACGGAGATTTCCTGCAAGTACAGCATAGAAGAATTCCACGCCGTGGCGCGTCGCGCCGGCTTCGAGCCTGGCGAGACCTGGACCGACGCCGCCAATCTGTTCAGCGTGCACGCAACGATCGCGGTCTAGCGCCGGGACCCGTGTACTTCCACGGTGCCCGGGTGTTCGGTGCGATCAGCACTTACAATGTTGACTTTGGTCAATGTCGCGCGGCGCCAATGTTCTATTTTTCACCCGCAGCCGGTAATCTACGCCATGGCGGGCGGAACAAGAATCACAGGCGCTCAGTCTCGCACTACGGTTGGAGTAAAGGCAAATCATGCAGCCAGGTACTACTTACAATCTAGAGGTCAATCCCGAGATTCCACAGCGGCTGATCCGACTGGAGGAGCTGGCCAACAATCTGTGGTACAGCTGGGACATCATGCCTACGCGCGCTTTGTTTTCGCGCCTCGATCCGGGTTTGTGGAACGACGTCGGGCACAGCCCCAAGGCCTTGCTCAAACGCATCGACGAGCGCCGCCTGCTCGATGCGGCGGAAGACAAGGTATTCCTCAACAACTACAACCGCGTGCTCTCGGCGTACGACAGCTACCACGGCGAGCCGACGGCCCGCGACGCCGCCGAGCAGCCGCTCGCACCGACCGACCTGGTCGCCTATTTCTGCTTCGAATTCGGCTTTCACGAAAGCCTGCCGATCTATTCCGGCGGACTGGGCATACTCGCCGGCGACCACTGCAAGGCGGCGAGCGATCTGCGCCTGCCCTTCATCGGCGTCGGTCTGCTTTACCGCCAGGGGTATTTCTTTCAGACCATCGACAGCCACGGTAACCAGAGGGCCGAGTACTTCGATTCGGACTTCGAGGATCTGCCGGTGTTGCCGGTGCCGCGCGAAGACGGATCCGAACTGAAGATCTCGGTCGAGCTGGCGGGACGCCGGGTGGTGGCGAAGGTGTGGCAGGTGCGCGCGGGCTGCGTGACCTTGTACCTGCTCGACACCGATCTCGAGGAAAACAATCCGCACGACCGCAACATCGCGCACCAACTCTACGGTGGGGACCGCACCACGCGCATCGAGCAGGAGATCGTGCTCGGTGTCGGCGGCGTGCGCGCGCTCGCCGCCCTGGGCTTGAAGCCGGCGGTTTGGCATATCAACGAAGGGCACGCGGCGTTTCTGATCCTGGAGCGCCTGCGCAACCTGATGCAGCAAGGTCTGGACTTCGCGAGCGCGCTGGAGGCAGTAGCGGTCAATACCGTATTTACCACTCACACCCCGGTGCCCGCGGGACACGACTATTTCTCGACGCAAATGCTGCTGAACTACTTTCAGGAATGGTGCAGCGAGCTCAGAATTCCCGGCGATCAGCTGCTGGCGCTGGGTTTGGGACCGGGGGCGACCGAATTCAATATGACCACGCTTGCGGTGCGCGGCTCGCGTTTTCATAACGGCGTGTCCAAGATTCACGGCGAAGTATCGTCGCGGATACTCGGGGATCTGTGGCCGCAAATACCGACCGAAGAAAATCCCATTACCTCGATCACCAACGGCGTACACGTGCCCACCTTCCTGTCGCCGGAATGGGCCGACGTATTCGACCATTTTCTCGGCTATGGCTGGAGCCAGAGGCTGGGCGACCAGGAATGCTGGGATCTGATCAGCGCGGTGCCGGATCATGTTTTCTGGAGCACGCGGCAGCACCTGAAGTCGCAGCTGTTGCACCTAGTGCGCTATCGCCTGGGGGTGCAGAACGCGCGCAACCAGGGCAGCGAGGCGCACCTGGATCGGCTGCTCAGGCTCACCAATCCGGACAGCCCGAATGCGCTCATCATCGGTTTCGGCCGCCGTTTCGCCACCTACAAACGCGCCGCACTGCTGTTCGAAAATCTGGAATGGCTGCGCCAGTTGTTGGGCGATCCGCAGCGCCCGGTATTGTTCCTATTTGCCGGCAAGGCGCACCCGGCCGATGTGCCCGGGCAGGACTTGATCAGGCGCGTGGTGCAGGTGGCGCAAATGCCGGAGTTCGAAGGCAAAATACTGTTCGTCGAGGGCTACGATCTGCGTCTCGCACGGCGCATGGTGTCCGGGGTCGATGTCTGGCTCAATAACCCGGTGTATCCGCTGGAAGCCTCGGGCACCTCGGGCATGAAGGCGGCGATCAACGGCGTCGTCAATCTGTCGGTGCTCGACGGCTGGTGGGGCGAAGGCTACGACGGCACGAACGGCTGGGCGATCAAGCCGGCCGCGACCGGCTTGGATGATGCCAGCCGCAATCGCGAGGAGTCACGCACGCTTTACGAAATATTACAGGACCAGGTCATCCCGCTTTATTATCATCGCAGCAGCGACGGCTACTCGCCCGAATGGATCAAGCTCGCGAAACGCTCGATCGCCAGTCTTTTGCCGCGCTTCAATTCGACGCGCATGGTGGGGGAGTACGTTACGACTTCTTACCTGCCGGCAGCGCAGCAGGGCAGGCGCTACGCCGCGAACCAGTTCGAAGTCGCGCGTTCGATCGCAGCTTGGAAAGCCCGCGTGCGGCAGTCCTGGCCGGGGGTGACGATACGGCGCCTGAATACGCCCAAGAGTCGCATCCAGTTCGGCGAGACGGTGCACATGGAAACGGCGATCAAGCTGAACGGTCTGGTTCCCGACGATATCGTGGTGGAGTTGCTGGTCAGCCGGGCCAAGGAATTCGGCAAAGGAGAACCGATGCGCCATCGATTCGTCGCGCAAGGTCTCGATGCCGCGGGCGAACATCATTTCACCTTGGACCTCACGCCGGACGTTTGCGGCAGGCTGGACTATCGCATTCGCGCCTACCCCGGGCACGAGTTCCTGACGCATCCGTTCGAACTGGGGCTGATGATCTGGGCCTGAGCGCTGCCTTGCCGCTTGGCGGGAAGGCGCCCAAGCTGGGTGCGGCGGTGAGCGCACCGGTTAGCGATCGCAAGCCCTCATTCCCGCTTTTTCGCCAGCCGCGCGTAAATCGCCGCGTAGTGTTTCGCGCTTGCCTCCCAGCCGAAGTCCCTGGCCATGCCGTTGCGCTGCAGCACACGCCAGCTGGCCTGATCGCGCCAGGCAGCGACGGCGCGATGCACGGTGGCGAGCAGGGCTTGCGCGCTCGCCTCGCGGAACAGGAAGCCGCTGGCGCTGCCGTCCGCGAGGGTCACCGGGTTGCAGTCGATCACGGTGTCGGCGAGTCCGCCGGTTGCGCGCGCGATCGGCGGCGTGCCATAGCGTTGGCTGTACATCTGGTTCATGCCGCAGGGCTCGAAGCGCGAGGGCATGAGGAAGGCGTCGGCGCCGGCCTCGATCAGATGGGCAAGCGCCTCGTCGAACCCGATGGTGGTGCTCACCTGCCCGGGATGACTGCGCGCGAGCGCGCGAAAACCGCGTTCCAACTGCGGCTCGCCGCTGCCGAGTACGGCGAGCTGCGCCGGCAGCGCCAGTACCTGTGGCGCGATCTCGAGCAGCCAATCGAGCCCCTTCTGCGTGGCGAGTCGGCTGACCACCGCAAACAAGGGCACCGCGGGTGCGGGCGCGAGACCGAGGCGCAGTTGCAGCGCGCTCTTGTTGACGCCTTTGGCGTCGATCCTATCGGCGTCGTAGCGCTCTGCAATCGCCGGATCGGTGGCGGGATTCCACAATCGGGTGTCGATGCCGTTGAGGATGCCGTAGAGGCGGTCGCGCCGCGCCGCAAGCAGTCCCTGCAGTCCGAAGCCGAGGGCTTCGCTTTGCACTTCGAGTGCATAAGTGGGACTGACGGTGCTGATCGCATCGGCGCACTGCAGGCCCGACTTGAGAAACGAAAGCTTGCCGTAGTATTCGGCACCATCCGGCGTGAAGCTTTGCGCCGGGAGGCCGAGCGCAGCGACCAGTTGGGGCTCGAATATTCCCTGGTACGCAAGGTTGTGGATCGCCTGCAGCGTTGCCGCTCGGGCGCCGCTTGCGTAGCGCAGGTAGATTGGGGCGAGGCCCGTCTGCCAATCGTTGCAGTGGATCACGTCGGGCTGCCATTCGAGCGGGCTCGCGGCGCTGCCAAGCAGCGCGGCCACGCGCGACAACAGGCCGAAGCGCAGCGCGTTATCGGCCCAATCGCTGCCGGCCGCGTCTTGGTAAGGCCCGCCGTCGCGATCGTACAGCTGCGGACAATCGAGCGCGTAGAGCGGCACCTGCGACGGCGTGGCGCTCTGGAGCAGCCGCGCCGGGGGAAGTTCCGCCGCCGCGGGCAGGCGTGCGATTTCGCGGCAGTCGGGCAATTGTGCCAGCACCGCTCGGTAGGCGGGCAGCAGGATTCTCACGTCGGCTCCGAGCAATTTCAGCGCCGCCGGCAGCGCAGCACTGACATCGCCCAGCCCTCCGGTCTTCACCAGCGGGGCGCACTCTGAGGTCACGAACAGGATGCGCACTGGGCTGGAATCCAAACAGGTATCGGAAGTTGAGGCGGTCAAGGATTGGGGGGAAACTGCAACAATGTTCGGATGACGCGCGCAATGTTAGCAGGGGTTCGGATTTCAGATCCAGCAAGATTGTGAATTGCCGGGCCATGCCCCTAGAAGATTTCCCTATCAGCCTGCTCTAGACTCTACATCAGGAGGCAAACCATGATCCTCGCCGGCGACATTGGAGGAACCAAAGCGGTGCTGCTGCTCGCGCGCGTGCGTAGCGGCAGGGTGGAATCGATATTCGAGCGCTGGTACGCAGTTGCCTCCTGTTCCGGCTTTTCCGCATTGTTGGCGCGCTTTCTCGACGAATACCGGCAGCAGGGCGGGCGCGAGGCGCGCGTAGGGAGCGCCTGTTTCGGCGCCGCCGGACCGGTGTCGGACGCGCGCATACAGATGACCAATCTGCCCTGGCGTCTCGATGGCGGCGAACTCGCCGCGGAGTTCGGGTTCGGACGCGTGCGGCTGGTAAACGATTTTGAGGCGGCTGCGAACGGCATCGAGGCGTTGGCTCCCGAGGACAGCGCCATGCTGCAGCAAGGCGAGCCCGTGCCTTTGGGCGCGCGCGTGGTCATCGGCGCCGGAACCGGATTGGGCGTGGCCTATGCGCTGCCGCGGGGGAGGCAGTTCCAGGTGGTGGCCGGAGAAGGAGGACATTGCGCTTTCGCTCCCGCGGATGAGGAGCAGATGCGCCTGTGGCAGACGCTGCATGCGCAGTTCGGACGCGTCAGCGTAGAGCACGTCGTTTCCGGGCCGGGCCTGGAGCGCATCTATGAGTATCTGCGAACGCGCGCGCGGCCGGAGCCGACGTCGCAGCAAGAGAGCGTGCGCGCCGAAGGTGCCGCCGCGATCAGTCGCCTTGCGCTGGAGCGCAACGACCCGCTTGCCTGCTGGGCGCTGGATCTGTTCATCGCCTGCTTCGGCGCGGTCGCAGGCGATCACGCGCTGACGGTAACGGCCCGAGGCGGTGTGTATATTGCCGGGGGGATAGCGGCCAAAGTGTGTAGCCGGTTCGCCGCGGGTGGTTTCATGACGGCATTCAACGCCAAAGGCGTGCACGCGCAGATGAACCAGAGGATGCCGGTTTGCTTGGTCACCACTGCGCGTCTCGGCCTGCTCGGGGCGGCGCTGATCGCAGCACGCCATTAGGCTATTGCAATTCGCTTCCCGAATCGAACCTTGTATCGACAGCCACACTGCGTCTGACGGAGGCGAATTTCAGCAGCGTCCAAAACGGGGATATTGAGAGGGGGCATCGGCAACGGGCGGGACCCTTTCGTTCCCGCCCGGCCCCATGGTTCAACTCGCCGTTAAGCGTCAGTGATTGACAATTGTCAATGCCGGCCGGCTGCTGACGGCTATGCTCGTTTCGTTCAGGTAATCGCATGAAAGGAGGCGAACTATGCCAGCTCTACACACGCGTTCGCATACGAGCAAGTCGACGCCCAAGCTAACGGCACGCAAGGTGGTGGCCGCGCCAAAGCCGAAGCAGCGCAATGCCGAAGCGCCTCCCGGTCCGGGCACGGCGATCGGCACGCAGGAGCGCCAGATGCTGATCGCGCGGGCGGCGTATTTTCGCGCCGAAAAGCGCGGTTTTGCGCCGGGGAACGAGTTGGCGGACTGGTTCGAGGCCGAGGCGGAGGTGCTGCAGCTGATCGGCGGCGCTTAGCCCTGCGCCGGCGCGAAAATGATCGCCCCTAGCGGCGGGATGCTCACGCTCGCCGAGTAAGGCCGATTCATCCAGGGGCGTGCGTCGGCCTGGGTCCGGCTGCCGTTGCCGACGTCGCTGCCGCCGTAATAATGCGAGTCGCTATTGAAAATCTCGTCATAGGCGCCCGGCCAGGGCAGACCGATGCGATAGCCGGTGCGCGGAACCGGGGTGAAGTTGAGGATGACGATCAATCCCGCCCCGTTGCGCGCGCGCCGCTCGAAGCAGATGATCGACTGCTCGGCGTCGTGACAATCGATCCAGGCGAAACCTTCCGCCGCATGGTCGAGCTCATGCAGCTCCGGGCGGTCGCGGTAAAGCCGGTTCAGGTCGCGCGCAAGGCGCGCTATCCCAGCATGCGCGGCATCCGCGAGCTGCCCCCAGTCGAGTTCGGCGTGCGCGGCCCATTCGCGCCCCTGGCCGAATTCGCTGCCCATGAAATTGAGTTTCTTGCCCGGCGAGGTCATCTGGTAGGCGAACAAGAGCCGCAGGTTGGCGAACTGCTGCCAGGCGTCGCCCGGCATCTTCCCCAGTAACGAGCCTTTGCCGTGCACGACTTCGTCATGCGACAGCGGCAGCACGAAATTCTCGGTGTAGGCGTACAGCTGGCCGAAAGTGAGCTGGTCCTGGTGAAAGCGCCGGTGCACCGGATCCAGGCGCAGATAGCCGAGCGTGTCGTGCATCCAGCCCATGTTCCACTTCAGCGTGAAGCCGAGGCCGCCAAGGTAGACCGGCCGCGACACCATCGGCCAAGCGGTCGATTCCTCGGCGATGCTGAGCGCACCCGGGAACTGGGCGTGGAGCATGATGTTGAGTTCGCGCAGGAACTCGACCGCCTCCAGATTCTCGTTGCCGCCGTAGCGGTTCGGCAGCCATTCGCCGGCCTTGCGCGCGTAATCGAGGTAGAGCATGGAGGCGACGGCATCCACGCGCAGTCCGTCGAAATGGAATTGCGACAGCCAGTAGTGCGCGCTCGACAGCAAAAAGCTTCTCACTTCGTTGCGGCCGTAGTTGAACGTGTGCGTGCCCCATTCCGGATGCAGACCGAGGCGCGGGTCCTCGTGTTCGTACAAGGCCGTGCCGTCGAAGCGGGCCAGCGCAAATTGGTCCTGCGGAAAATGCCCGGGGACCCAGTCGAGGATGACGCCGAGCCCGGCGGCATGACAGCGGTCGATGAAGGCGCGCAACTCGTCGGCGCTGCCATAGCGGCTGGTGGCGGCGAAATAGCCGGTTGCCTGGTATCCCCAGGATTCGTCCAGCGGGTGCTCGGAAATCGGCATCAGTTCGATATGGGTGTAGCCCATGTCGGCGGCGTAGGGGATCAGCGCCTCGGCCAGTTCGCCATAATGGTAGCGGCGGCCGTCGGGATGACGCCGCCACGAACCGGCATGGAGTTCGTAGATATTGAGCGGCGCGTGCAGCCAGTCGGTGCACGCACGCCGCTCGAGCCAGTCGCCGTCACACCATACATGCTGCGCCGGCCGGCTGACGCGCGCGGCCGTTGCCGGGCGCAGTTCGAAACTCTGGGCATAGGGATCCGCTTTCACCAGCACCGCGCCGCTGGTCCGATTGCGAATCTCGTATTTGTACAGCACGCCGGCGAGCAATTCCGGCATGAACAGTTCCCACACGCCGCTGGCGCCGCGCGACTGCAGCGGATGCACGCGTCCGTCCCAGCCGTTGAAATCGCCGACCAGGCTCACACGCTCGGCGTTGGGTGCCCACACGGCGAAGCGCACGCCCGCCACGCCCTCGAGCGTCATCGGCCGCGAACCCAGCGTAAGATAGGCTTGGTGCAGGCGGCCGGCGCCGAACAGATAGAATTCGTCGTCGGATATCGTCAGCGGGAACGAATAGGGATCGAAGCATTCGCGCGTGGTGCGCCCTTCCTCGAAGCGCAGCCGGCAGGGCGAGGCGGGGCGCGATGTAAGCTGGATTTCGAACAGCCCCGCCGCATTGGCGCGGGAAAGCGCAATCCAGCCGTCGGCAGTCGCCACCGCGGCGGCACGCGCATGCGGATTGAAGGCACGCACACGCCATTTGTTTTCGCACTGATGCACGCCGAGGCAGGCGTAAGGATCGTGCAGGCGCGCTTCGGCAAGCAATACCAGCAGCGGATCCGGCGCCGCGCCGAATGCGCCGGGCACGGTAGTGGGCACGGCTTGCGTCTGCGCCGGATTCAGTGCCGGACTACTATCTGGACGAATATTGCGGGGGGGCATAGCGGTGAGTATAGGCGAAGTCAAGACCGGAAGTCATAAGCACGGATCGGAAGCACGCGGCAAGGTCCTCGGTGCGACTGAATTCGAGCAACCCGCGCGGCGTGAGGCAAGAAACCTCGGGCATGAGGCGCTCGCGATTATACTTGCCGGCGGCCGCGGTACGCGCCTGGCCGAACTCACGGACTGGCGCGCCAAGCCGGCGGTGCCGTTTGGCGGCAAATTTCGCATTATCGATTTTGCCCTGTCCAATTGTGTCAATTCCGGCATCCGGCGCATCGGCATCTGCACCCAGTACAAGGCGCAGAGCCTGATTCGCCACGTGCAGAGCGGCTGGAGCTTTCTCGACGGCCGCTTTGGCGAATTCATCGAGCTGTTGCCGGCGCAGCAGCGCATCACGGCGGACTGGTACCGCGGCACGGCGGACGCGGTGTACCAGAACATCGACATACTGCGGCGGCACGAACGCAAGTACGTGCTGGTGCTCGCCGGAGATCATGTCTACAAGATGGACTACGAGCGCATGCTGGCCGATCATGTGGCCAGCCAGGCCGTGATGAGCGTCGCCTGCATCGAAGTGTCGCTTGCCGACGCCACGCAGTTGGGCGTGATGACAGTGGATGCCGACTGGCGCGTCGCCGCCTTCGACGAAAAGCCGGCGCATCCGGTGCCGATACCGGGGCATCCGGATCGAGTGCTCGCCAGCATGGGCATTTATGTATTCGACGAAGCGTTTCTCTACGAGCAGCTGATCCGCGACGCCGAAGACCGTACATCCAGCCACGATTTCGGCAAGGACATCATCCCGCGGCTGGTCAGAACCGGCATGCCCGTTCATGCGCACCGCTTCCACGAGAGCTGCGTCAACATGAGCGACGGCAAGCCGTACTGGAGGGATGTGGGCACGCTGGATGCCTATTGGGAAGCAAACATGGACCTGACACGCGTCGTGCCCTCCCTCAATCTGTACGACCTCGAGTGGCCGATCTGGACCCATCAGGAGCAGTTGCCGCCGGCGAAATTCGTGTTCGACGACGATGGCCGGCGCGGCATGGCCGTCGATTCGCTGATATCCGGGGGCTGCATCGTCAGCGGTTCGGCGGTGCGCCGCTCAGTGCTGTTTTCCAATGTGAACGTGCAAGATTTCTGCAAGATCGAAGATAGCGTCATCCTGCCGAACGTCGAAATAGGCAATAATGTCACCCTGCGGCGAGCGATCGTGGACAAGCGCTGCCGGCTGCCCAGCGGGCTCACGGTGGGCGTCGATCCCGAGGCGGATCGAAAGCGCTTTCATGTCACCGACCGGGGCGTGACTGTGATTGTTCCAGAGAACCTAGGCCAACGAGTTCACCACCTCAGATGAATTTGCGCCCCCTCGATTTCGTGCTGGTATGGCACTTGCACCAGCCGGACTACCGCGACCAGGCCAGTGGCGAATTCATGCTGCCCTGGGTCTACCTGCACGCGATCAAGGACTACACCGACATGGCGTGGCATCTGGAGCGCCATCCACGCATGCGCGCGGTAGTCAACTGGGTGCCGGTACTGCTCGACCAACTGGAGGACTACGCCGATCAGTTCGCGAGCGGGGATCTTCGCGACCCTCTGCTGCGCCTGCTCGCGCGCGACGACGGAACCGCATTGACCGAAGACGAGCGCGCCCTGACGCTGGAGCGTTGTCTTCGCGCCAACAGCCCGCGGATGATCGAGCCCTATCCGGCGTACAAACACCTGTACGATTTGTTCCGCCTGCTCGAAGTGCGAGGCACGCCGGCGCTGCACTACCTGTCGGACCATTTCTTCTACGACCTGCTCGTTTGGTATCACCTTGCCTGGACCGGGGAAACGGTGCGGCGCGAATCGGAGGTGGTGCCCCGGCTGATGGCGATCGGGCAGCAGTTCGGGCTTCGGCACCGCCAGGAGCTGTTACAACTCATCGGCGATCTGGTGCGCGCGGTGGTCGGGCGCTATGCGCGACTCGCAGCAGCGGGGCGCATCGAACTCTCGACCACACCGCACTATCACCCGCTCGCGCCGCTGCTGCTCGATTTCCAGTCGGCACTCGAAGCAGAACCGGGTATGCAACTGCCGGAGACCCCGGTCTATCCGGGCGGCCGCGAGCGGGTCGTCGCTCAGCTGCAGTCGGCGCTGGCGAGCCACGCGCGCCGCTTCGGCGCCGTGCCGCAAGGCGTGTGGCCGGCGGAAGGCTCGGTGTCAACGGGGTTGCTCGATGCGCTGAGTGGCAATGGCCTTCGCTGGGTGGCGAGCGCAGAGCAGGTGCTCGCCAACAGTCTCGGCGCGGCGCGGCGATCGGCGCCGCGCTCGCACTATTTGTACCGGCCGTACCGGCTGGTGGGCGCGCCGGATCTGGCACTGTTCTTCCGCGACGACCGGCTCTCGGACCGGATCGGATTCGAGTACCAGAAATGGCACGGCAGCGACGCGGCGGCAAATTTTATCGGTGAACTGGAATGCATCGCCGCCGCTGCGCCGCAGGACGAACGGCCGCTGGTAAGCGTCATCCTCGATGGCGAAAACGCCTGGGAGCATTATCCGTATAACGCTTTCTATTTTCTGAGTTCGCTGTATAAGGCGCTGGAATCGCATGCGTTCATTCGACCGACCACTTTCGATGCGTTCCTGCGCGCGTCCTCGAGCAACAACGGCGTCGCGGCGGATGGCCCGCCACCGGCTTCGGCGCACAAGCTGGAGCGCTTGGTCGCCGGAAGTTGGGTCCACGGCAATTTTGCCACCTGGATCGGATCAACGGACAAGAACCGCGCCTGGGATCTGTTGTGCGCCGCCAAGCAGAGTCTCGACCTGGTGAAGGCAAGCGGGCGCCTCGCCGGCGCGCAACTCGCCGCAGCCGAGCGGCAATTGGCCGATTGCGAAGGCTCTGACTGGTTTTGGTGGTTCGGCGACTACAATCCCAGCGGCTCGGTGGCGAGTTTCGACCGGCTGTATCGGACCAAGCTTTCGAACCTGTACCGGTTGCTCGAATTGCCGGAGCCGGCCGGGCTATCCGAACCTATTTCCCGCGGACATGGGGAACCCGAAGGCGGGGGCAGCATGCGCCGCGCAAGCTCAACAAGGGAGACGGTATGAGCGCATCCGTTGCGTTGCTGTTCGGCGTGCATGCACACCAGCCGGCGGGCAATTTCCCGCATGTGCTGGAGGAGGCGCATGAGCGCTGCTATCGCCCATTCTTGGAAACCTGCTACCGCTATCCCGAATTCCGCTTCGCCCTGCATTTCAGCGGTCCGCTGCTCGATTACCTGTTGCGACAGCATGGCGGGGACATGGCACTGCTCGCGCGCATGGTGGAGCGCGGGCAGGTCGAGTTGTTCGGTGCCGGCGACACCGAGCCGGTGCTCGCCGCAATCCCGCATCGCGACCGGCTGGGCCAGATCGCCAGTCTCAGCCGCAAGCTCAAGGCGCAGTTCGACCAGACGCCGCAGGGAGCATGGCTGACTGAGCGCGTGTGGGAGGCGACCGTGGTGCCCGCATTGGTGGACTGCGGCATACGCTACGTCACCGTCGACGATTACCATTTTTTGGCGAGCGGCAAGTCCGCCGCCGAGCTCGACGGCTATTTCACTACCGAAGAAGACGGCCGCAGGCTGGATCTGTTTCCGATCTCCGAAGCGTTGCGCTACCGCGTTCCGTTTGCCCTGGCCGAGGAAACCGTTGCCTATCTGGAGAGTCTGGCGCGCGAGCGCGCGTCCGCGGCCGCGATCTATTTCGATGACATCGAAAAATTCGGCATCTGGCCGGAAACGTATGAATGGGTTTATGAAAAAGGCTGGCTGCGCCAGTTCATCGAGCGCGTGCTCGCGTCCGGAAAGATCGTCACCCAGACCTTCGGCGAATACCGCAATCGCGCGCGCACGCGCGGTGTCATCTATCTTCCGACCACTTCCTATATCGAAATGAACGAGTGGACGCTGCCCGCGCCGGCGGCGCACGCCTATGCCGATCTGGTGGAGCGCGAGAAGCGCAGCGGAAACTATGGAGCGAGCAAGGCGTTCCTGCGCGGCGGCATCTGGAAGAATTTCGTGGCGCGCTATCCGGAGGCGAACTGGATGCACAAGCGCATGCTGGAATTGTCGGAGCGCCTGGCAAGGGTGCCGCCGGCCGCGCGCACGGAAGAAATGCAGACGCTGCTGTATCTGGCGCAGGCGAACGACGCGTATTGGCACGGACTGTTCGGCGGATTGTATTTGCCCCACCTGCGCCGGTCCGTGTATGCATCGTTGCTGCGGCTGGAGCGAATGCTCGACGGCATCGATCCGCGGCCGCAAAGCCGATGCATCGATCTCGATCTGGATGGCGTCGACGAGCTGTTCTTGACCAATGCCGAACTGCAGGCGGTGGTGAAACTCGACGGCGGCGCCGCGATGCTCGAGCTCGACGCCTACGCGCTCGCGCAGAATTTCGGCGATACGCTGATGCGCCGTTCCGAGCACTATCACCGGCGCGTCCTCGGCGGCGCAGCCGCCGCACATCAGGGCAGCGGTATTGCTTCCGCGCACGACCGGCTCGATCTGAAGCACGATATTCGCGACGCCGACATGGAGCCGGATTCGACTGCGCGCAGTCTGTTTCGCGATGCCTGGGTAGGTGCGGAAGGGGGCCTGCAGCCGCTACGGGATTACGAACTCAGAGAGGTGAACGGCACCAGCGTCGCGTTTGCAATCGAGCGCAGCGGCGTCACCCTGGAAAAGAAAATCGGGGTGCGCGGGGATTGCGTCAGCATCGGCTATCGCTTCGGCGGCGCAATCGCTGCGTCCGGGATGTTCGGCTTCGAGTGTACCGTGGATCTCGCCATGCCGAGCTGCGACGGGCCCGGGGCGCACTTCCTCTATCGTGACACCGTCGCCGGCGGCCTCGGCCAGCCGCTGGATCTCGACGACATGACCGAATTGGTGCTCGTCGACGATTTCATGGGCGGCCGCCTCACCCTGCACTCAAATCTGCCGCTCGTGCTTCGCGCCCGGCCTTGCCACACCGTGTCGCAGTCCGAGGGCGGCTTCGAGAAGATCATGCAGTCGGTCACGCTGACACTGGCGTGGCCGCTCGACGCCGCGCACGCGAACATCGAGCTGTCACTGGAAATACGCAAACATTCAGCTTGAGCGCCTGCTGGTACATGGCGCAGGGATGCCTCCGCTCATGCTTCCCCTAGATCAGAGGCTATTTCGACAATCCCGAAATGGCTCATTGGAATGTTGCTTTGGCGCGTGCGCTCGCCGAAGGTGGGGGTGCGTCCCAGCGCCCGAATTCTCCCGGATGACGAACTTGCAGGCGGGAACGCGATTTTATTAATAAATTACTTTTGGTATTGATCTTATCTACATGTTTTATAATATGTTTATAATTGCTTAATTCGAGTCTAGAATCGCTTTTAAGTCGTTGTCGCGATTGGAGAAACCTCTAATTTAGTCCTTGACCTGAAGAATTATCTCCTCTAAAGTGGGGAATAGTAGCGTTTAGTGGGAAATTATGGGATTTTCCACTCGGGCTATCTACACTAATAAAAGGGGAAGGGATGTTTCAAGGTGCGGCAGCCTTAAGCCTCGATGCCAAGGGACGCCTAACAGTTCCCTCGCGCCATCGCGACGCGCTGCAGTCGACGCCCGCACCTTCTGCCTCCAGCCTCGTACTCACGGCGCATCCGGATGGCTGCCTGCTGCTCTACCCGGCGGCGGCGTGGGCGCCGATACGCGATCGCGTCATGTCCTTTCCTTCGCTCGATGCGCGCTTTTCCTTGTGGAAACGGCTACTCGTCGGTTTTGCCGAAGAAGTCGAAATCGACGCCGCCTGGCGCGTGCTGATTTCGCCCGAACTGCGCAAGTTCGCCGGCCTGGAAAAGCCGGTAATGCTGGTCGGACAGGGCAGCCATTTCGAAATCTGGAATCAGGCAGTCTGGGAGCAGCAATTGCAGAAGCTGGCGGAGCAAGCCCAGTTGCCGCCAGGGATGGAAGATTTTGCTCTGTGAGCGAAATTGGAGCTGAGGACCCGCGCCGGGCGGTGGTGCAAGACGCGCACCAGACGGTGCTGCTGGAGGAGGCGATCGATGCTTTGGCGATCCGAGCCGACGGGACTTACGTCGATGCGACGTTCGGGCGCGGCGGGCACAGCCGCCTGCTGCTCGAGCGGCTTGGTCCGCGCGGGCGCCTGGTCGCGCTCGACCACGATCCGCAAGCGGTCGCAGTAGCGACACGAATAAGCGATGCTCGTTTCAGTGCAGTTCACGCGAGCTTCGACGAACTGGCCGGGGTGCTGCAAGGACTCGGCTTGGAGGGTGTGGATGGGGTGCTGCTAGATTTGGGCGTGTCTTCGCCACAACTCGACGACGCTGCGCGCGGCTTCAGTTTTCGACGCGACGGTCCACTCGACATGCGCATGGACACGAGCCGGGGGCAAACCGCCGCACAGTGGCTGGAAACGGCCAGTGAAGCCGAGATCAGGGAGGTGATCCACGATTATGGTGAAGAACGGTTTGCTAAACAGATTGCAAAGGCGATTGTTGCTGCTCGGCAAAGAGAGCCTGTTGTCACCACAGGGCAACTTGCCGCTATCGTGGGTGCGGCCGTCCGCACGCGGGAAAAAAGCAAGGACCCGGCGACGCGCACCTTCCAGGCTGTACGGATTTACGTCAATCAGGAGCTTGCGCACTTGTCGTTAGCCCTGCCGCAGATGCTCGATTTGCTGCTGCCGGGAGCGCGCCTGGCGGTGATCAGCTTCCACTCGCTCGAGGACCGCATCGTGAAACGTTTCATGCGCGATGCGACCCGTGCCGACGTGCCGATACGCCTGCCATTGCGCGAGAGCGAGTTGCCCCGGCCCAAGCTGCGCCTCGTCGGCAAGCCGGTGCGACCGTCGGCGCAGGAGGTGGACTCCAACCCGCGCGCGCGCAGCGCCACGCTGCGCGTTGCCGAGCGCACCGAGGCTTGAGTTGGCCCGGATCAACCTCATTCTGCTGCTCGTGCTCACCGCCTGCGCGCTTGGCCTGGTGACCTCGCAGCACCAGGCGCGAAAGCTGTTTTCCGAATTGGAGCGGGAGCAGGAACGCGCCAAGCAGCTCGATGTCGAATGGGGGCAGCTACAGCTGGAGCAAAGCACTTGGGCGATGCACGCACGTGTCGAAAAGATTGCGCGCGAGCGCTTGCGCATGATCGTGCCCGATGCCAAGCGCACCCAGGTGGTGTTTCCGGGCGTGGCCGCAGCAGGAAGCCAGGGAGCCCAGAGATGAATTACGCCGCCAGTCCGGTGCTCGCGCTGCGACTGCCGCTGTGGCGTTCGCGCTTGCTGCTGGTGACCATCGCCGGCGGCTTTCTGGTGTTGGCCGGACGCGCCTTGTACCTCCAGGGCTGGAACAATTATTTTCTGCAGCAAAAGGGCGAATCGCGTTACAGCCGTGTGCTCGAGATCAGCGCCAATCGCGGCAGGATTACCGATCGCCATGGGGAGGCGCTTGCCATCAGCACGCCGGTGAAGTCGGTATGGGCGATTCCCGAGGAAGTGCAATTTACGTCGCCGCAACGCGCCAAGCTTGCCGCGTTGCTCGAGATGCCGCCGCAGGAAATCGACAAACGCCTGAACGAATCGACGTCGTTTGTCTATCTCAAGCGCCAGATCCCACCGGAGGTCGCCGAACGCGTGAGCGAGCTGCACATCTCCGGTCTGTTCCAGAACCGCGAGTATCGCCGCTATTACCCCGGAGGCGAGGTCATGGCGCATGTGCTCGGCTTCACCGGCGTCGACGACGTCGGCCAGGAAGGCATAGAACTCGCTTTTCAGTCGACCTTGGCCGGCAAGTCAGGCAGCCGGCGCGTGATCAAGGACCGGATGGGGCAGATCGTCGAAGACATGGAATCGATCCGCGAAGCGCAGAACGGCCGCGATCTGGCGCTTGCACTGGACGCGAAACTGCAGAATCTCGCGTTTTCCCAGTTGAAGCTCGCCGTCGAGAACCACAGAGCCCGCGCCGGCGCCATCGTGGTCCTCGATGCCAAGACCGGCGAGGTGCTGGCTCTGGCCAACCTGCCTACCTACAACCCCAACAATCGCAGCCGCTTGTCGGGCGCGCAATTGCGCAATCGCGTCATCACCGACACCTTCGAGCCCGGCTCCACCCTCAAGCCCTTCACCGTGGCGCTTGCGATCGAGCAGGGAAGAGTCACCCCGGAAACGATGATCGCGACGGCCTCAGGCACCCTTTCCATAGGCAAAGCAAGCATCCACGATGCCCATACCTTTGGCGACATGAGCGTGTCGCAGGTGATCCAGCGCTCGAGCAACGTCGGCGCTGCCAGGATCGCGCTGTCACTGCCCGCGGAGTCGATGTGGGGCATGTTCGATAAGGTGGGCTTCGGCAGCCTGCCGCGCCTGGGCTTTCCCGGTGAAGTCAGCGGCAAATTGCGCGCGTACAAGACCTGGAGACCGATCGAGCAGGCGACCATGGCCTACGGCCACGGCATTTCGGTGTCGCTGCTGCAATTGGCGCGCGCCTACACCATTTTCGCGCGCGACGGCGAGTTGATGCCCCTGTCGCTGCTGCGGGTCGACGCGCCGCTCGCCGGCAAGCAGGTGATCTCGCCCGATACCGCGCGCAAGCTGCGCGCCATGCTGGAACTGGCGGTGGAAGTCGGTGGCACGGCGCCCAAAGCCCGGGTGATGGGCTATCGCGTGGCCGGCAAGACCGGAACCGCACACAAGGAAGAAAACGGCGCCTACGCCGCGCACAAATACGTGTCGTCCTTTGTCGGTCTGGCACCGGTGTCGGATCCCCGACTGGTGATCGCAGTGATGCTCGACGAACCGTCGGCCGGCCAATATTACGGCGGCGCGGTGGCCGCGCCGGTCTTTTCCACGGTAATGGGCGGGGCGCTGCGCATGCTCGGAGTACGGCCGGATGCGCCGCTCAAGCCGCTGGAATTGCCGCCCGAAGGTTCTGAAATCAAGGAAGGCGTATGAGATCGCGCGCGCCCTCAGCCCACAGAGCGCGCGTCGGCGCCCGGATGCTGCCATGAGCAAGACCGCGCTCGACATCCTGAACCGGCTGCAGGAGCAGGGCGCGAACATCCGCGGCCTCAGTGCGGATAGCCGTTCGTTGCGCGCGGGCGATGCATTCGTGGCCTATCCGGGCGCGAGTGGCGACGGCCGGCGGCATATTCAAGCTGCGCTGGCGCGCGGCGCAGTGGCAGTGCTGTGGGAGCGCGAAGGTTTTTCCTGGGATGACGCCTGGCGCGTGCCCAACGCGGCGGTCGACGGCCTGCGCAGCCTGGCCGGTGAAATCGCGCACGAAGTCTATGGCCGGCCATCGGAGAAACTGTGGCTTGCCGGCGTCACCGGCACCAACGGCAAGACCTCCTGCAGCCACTGGATCGCGCAGGCGCTGAGCACCCTCGGACGCAGGACCGCGGTGATCGGCACCCTCGGCAGCGGCGACCCGGCGCCATCGGGGAGCGCGGCGGCCGCGAACCTCGCGCCGTCGGTCAATACCACGCCGGATGCGATCGAACTGCATCGGCTGCTGGCCCAGTTCCTGCAGTCGGGCGCGCAGGGCGTGGCGATGGAAGTCTCGTCCATCGGTCTGGATCAGGGACGCGTCAACGGCGCGCAGTTCGATGTGGCGCTGCTGACCAATTTTTCACGCGATCATCTGGACTACCACGGCGACATGGAGCGCTATGCCGCGGCCAAGGCGCAGTTGTTCGACATGCCGGGTCTGTCCGGCGCGGTGCTGAACATGGACGATGTGCTGGGTGTGCGCATCGCGCAAAAGTTCGCCGGCAGCAAACTCGCCTGCGCCGGCTACAGCGCGCACGCCGGCGTCGCCAGTGCCGCCGGACTGGAATTCTTCCTCGAGGCCGAAAATGTCCGACTGACCCGCAACGGCCTCGCGTTCAGTTTGGCCAGTTCCTGGGGCCGTGCCGAAGTCCACAGCACGCTGCTCGGACGCTTCAATGTGGCCAACCTGCTTGGGGTGCTGGGTGTTTTGCTCGGCGCCGGCGTGGCTTTGGAGCCGGCGGTGGCTGCGCTCGCGGCGCTCACGCCGCCACCCGGGCGCATGCAGCGCCTGGGGGGCGCGGGAAGACCGCTGGCGGTTGTCGACTACGCCCACAGCCCGGATGCGCTGGAAGAAGTGCTCATGAGCCTGCGCCCGTTGGTGGGCGCGGACCCAGGCCGGCTCATCTGTGTCTTCGGCTGCGGTGGCGACCGCGACCGCGGCAAGCGCGCCCTGATGGGGGCGATTGCGGCGCGCAGCGCCGACCAGGTGGTGCTGACCAGCGACAATCCGCGCAGCGAAGAACCGCTTGCGATCATCACCGATATTCTGGAAGGGGTGCTGGGCGAGGAGCAGCGACCCGGGCAGGCGCCGCTGGTGATCGCAGACCGTCGTGAAGCGATCGTCGCGGCGATCGCCGGCGCTGCCGCGGGCGACGTCGTGCTGATCGCCGGCAAGGGGCACGAAGACTATCAGGAGAGCGCCGGCCAGCGCGTTCCGTTCTCGGATGCCTTGGTGGCCGCGGAGGCACTTTCGGCATGGCCGCAATGATGGACTTGCAGGAAGCGGCGCGAGGCGTGGGCGGCGAGGCGCGCGGGGCCAACGCACTGATTGCAGCGGTGTCCAGCGATACGCGCACGATCAAGCAAGGCGCGCTGTTCGTGGCGCTGCGCGGCGAGCGCTTCGACGGCCACGAATATATTGCTGCCGCGCGCGCGCGCGGTGCGGTGGCCGCCATGGTCGATCGGCGCGCGCTCGCGTCGGCCGTCGCCGGCGATTCAGACTTGCCGCTGCTGGTGGTGGACGATACGCGGCTCGCTCTGGGAAGGCTTGCCGCCCACTGGCGCGGGAAATTCAGACTGCCGCTGATCGTCGTCACTGGTTCGAACGGCAAGACCACGGTGAAGGAGATGATCGCTTTCATACTTGCCGATCATGTCGGGGCCGGGCACTACCACGCGACGCCGGGCAACCTCAACAACGACGTCGGTTTGCCTCTGACTGTGCTCGGCCTGCGCGACGAGCATCGCTGCGCGGTGGTAGAACTGGGCATGAATCATCCCGGCGAGACCGCGCAGCTTGCCGCAATTGCGCAGCCTACTGTGGCGCTGGTGAACAACGCACAGCGCGAGCACCAGGAATTCATGCAAAGCGTGGAGGACGTCGCACACGAGCACGGCGCGGTGTTCTCGGCCCTGCCCGCGGAGGGCGTAGCGGTCATCAATGCCGACGACCGCTACGCCGAATATTGGCGCGGCGCATGCGCGCCCAGACGGGTGCTGAACTTCGGCCTTGAGCGGCCGGCCGCCGTTAGCGGCCGCTACACGCTGCGCGATTTTGGCAGCGATATCGTGTTGCGCACTCCCGAGGGAGAGATTGAAGTCAATTTGTGCGCAGCCGGCGTGCACAACGTGCGCAACGCGCTGGCGGCGGCCGCCGCCGCTTCGGCGGCCGGCGTCGGCCTGACAGCGATCGCGCGCGGCTTGGCCGGCTTTGCTCCGGTGCAGGGTAGGCTGCAGCAGAAGGCGGCGCAGCGCGGCGCCATCGTTCTCGACGACAGCTACAACGCCAATCCGGATTCGGTTATCGCCGCGATCGAAGTACTCGCGCGCGTCCCGGGTGCGAAATTCCTGGTGCTGGGCGACATGGGCGAAGTCGGCGAAAACGGTGCCGCCTTCCACGCCGAGATCGGCCACCACGCGCGCGCTGCCGGCATCGACCGCCTGTACCTCGTTGGCGAGCTCTGCACGCATGCCGCAGCGGCGTTCGGCGACGGAGCCCAGCACTTCGGCGACATCGACGCGCTGCTCGCCGCGCTGGAACCCGGTCTTGCGGCCGGCGTCACCGTACTCATCAAGGGATCGCGCTTCATGCGCATGGAGCGCTTGGTGCAGGCGCTTACCCGCACGCAGGCGGGAGAGCACTGAATGCTGCTCGATCTCGACCGCAGGCAGCGCTCGCTCGAGTTCTTATCGGCAATAGCGTGGCGCGTAGGCCGGTTGCAGTTCACTGAGGCCGGGAGTAGCTGATGCTGCTCGATCTCGCTCAGTATCTCGCCAAGGATATCCGGGCGTTCAATGTATTCGGCTACATCACGCTGCGCGCCGTTCTTGCCTGCCTTACGGCCTTGGCGATTTCGTTCATTACCGGCCCGCTGGTGATCCGCAAGCTGACTGCCTACAAGATCGGCCAGTCGGTGCGCGACGACGGCCCGCAGTCGCATCTCACCAAGGCCGGCACGCCCACCATGGGCGGGGCGTTGATCCTGGTTTCGATCGGCATCACCACGCTTTTGTGGGGCGATCTGTCCAACCGCTTTCTTTGGGCGGTGCTGGCAGTGACGCTCGGATTCGGCACCATCGGCTGGATCGACGATTACCGCAAGGTGGTGGAGCACAATCCCAAGGGGCTGTCCGCCAAGACCAAATTTCTGTGGCAGTCGGTGATCGGACTCATCGCCGCGGTGTACCTCGCTTTCGCGGTGTCAGCACCGAGCAGCGCCAAGGTCTTCGACCTGTTCGCGGCGTGGGTGGGCAGCGGTCTTTCCATGACCTTGCCGCCGAATGCCGACCTGATCCTGCCGTTCTTCAAGAACATTGCCTATCCGCTGGGCGTGTGGGGCTTCATCGTGCTGACCTACTTCGTCATCGTCGGCACCAGCAACGCGGTCAACCTCACCGACGGGCTGGACGGACTGGCGATCATGCCGGCGGTGATGATCGCCGGCGCGCTCGGGATTTTCGCCTACGTTGCCGGCAACACCGTCTACTCGAAATACCTGCTGCTTCCCTACATCCCGGGCGCCGGCGAACTGACGGTGTTCTGCGGCGCGCTTGCCGGCGCCGGCCTGGGGTTTCTCTGGTTCAATGCCTACCCGGCCGAGGTGTTCATGGGCGATGTGGGTGCGCTCGCGATCGGCGCCGCGCTGGGCACAGTGGCCGTGATCGTGCGCCAGGAAATCGTGCTCCTGATCATGGGTGGCGTGTTCGTTGCCGAGACGCTGTCGGTGATGCTGCAGGTGCTGTATTTCAAGTGGAGCGGCGGCAAGCGCATCTTCCGCATGGCGCCGCTGCACCACCACTACGAGCTGTCGGGATGGAAAGAGTCACAGGTCGTGGTGCGCTTCTGGATCATCACCATGATGCTGGTGTTGTTCGGCCTGTCGACCTTGAAGCTCAGATGAAACTTTCCGGCAAAAACGCACTGGTCCTGGGGCTGGGCGAAACCGGCCTGTCGATGGCGCGCTTCCTCGCCCGCCGCGGCGCGCGCGTGCGCGTGGCCGACAGCCGCGACGCGCCGCCCAGGCTGGCGGAACTGGGCAGGGCCGTGCCGCAGGCGGAGCTTGCCCTCGGCGCTTTTCGCGACGCATCCTTTGCCGGCATCGATCTGATCGCCATCAGTCCCGGCGTGCCGCTGGCGACGCCGCAGGTGCGCACGGCTGCCGCGCGCGGCGCGCTGGTCCTCGGCGATATCGAATTGTTCTCCCAGGCGCTGCGCGCCCGCCACCGCGGGACGAGCGCCGCGTTGCAGAGCGGTCGCCCGCAGGTGCTGGCGGTGACCGGCACCAACGGCAAGACCACGGTCACCGCGCTCACCGGAGCCATGTGCAAGCGCGGCGGGTTCGCGACCGAGGTCGCGGGCAATATCGGTCCGGCGGCGCTCGACGCGCTGATGCAATGCGAGGACGCGCGGCGCACGCCGGAAGTGTGGGTGCTGGAGCTCTCCAGTTTCCAGCTCGAGACCACGCGCACGCTCAATCCGACCGCGGCGACGGTGCTGAACTTGAGCGAAGACCATCTGGATCGCTATGACAGCATGGCCGGCTACACGCGGGCCAAGGCGCGAATATTTCGGGGCGAAGGCATCCAGGTGCTCAATCGCGACGACGTCGCGAGCATGCGCATGGCCGTCGCCGGTCGCAAGCAGCTGAGCTTCGGCTTGGCTGCGCCGGGCCGTGCCGAGGATTTCGGCCTGTTGCGCGACGCTGACGAGCTGTGGTTGGCGCAGGGCGCGACGCCGCTGCTGGCGTTAAGCGAGTTGCCGCTCGCCGGCCTGCACAATGCCGCCAACGCGCTTGCCGCGTTGGCGCTGGCGCGCGCGCTCGGTGCGCCCTATCCGCCGCTGCTGACGGCGTTGCGCGAATTCAGGGGTCTGCCGCACCGGCTGGAGAAGGTGGCCGAGATCGACGGCGTCGCGTTCTACGACGATTCCAAGGGAACGAATGTCGGCGCCACGGTCGCGGCGTTGAATGGTTTCGCCGAACTCAGCGCGCGCGGTGCGCGCGTGGTCCTGATTGCCGGCGGCGAGGGCAAGGGCCAGGATTTCGCACCGCTTGCCGGGCCGGTGTCGCGCCACGCGCGCTGCGTCGTGCTGATCGGGCGCGATGCGGACCTGATCGCGCGCGCCCTGGCCGATAGCGGCGTTGTCCTGCTGCGCGCGGGCAGCATGGAGGAGGCCGTGGCGCACGCGCGCGCCCAGGCGCGGCCGCAAGACGTGGTGCTGCTGTCGCCGGCCTGCGCCAGCTTCGACATGTTCCGCAACTATCCGCATCGGGGTGAGGTGTTCACCGCGTGCGTCAGGATGCATGCCCATGCTCAGCTACATTAAGGCCGAGCGCGCCTCCCCGGCGGAATTCGACGAGGCCCTGGTCTGGACCGCGCTCATCTTGCTGCTGCTGGGCATGATGATGGTGTATTCGGCCTCGATCGCCACCGCCGAAGCGAGCCGTTTCACCGGCAACCAGCCGACCTATTTTCTGTCGCGGCATGCGCTGTTCCTGGTCGTGAGCCTGATTGCCGCGCTGCTGGCCTTCCAGGTGCCGGTGAGCGTGTGGCAAAGCCTGTCGCCGTGGCTGTTCCTGCTGGGAATCCTGTTGCTGGTCCTGGTGCTGATTCCGGGGGTGGGGCGCGAGGTGAACGGCGCCAAGCGCTGGCTCTCCCTCGGCGTGGCCAATTTGCAGCCGTCCGAATTCATGAAGCTCGCGGCCGTGCTCTACGCCGCAGACTACACGGCGCGCAAGTCGGCGCTGATGCACAGCTTCAAGAAAGGCCTGCTGCCGATGCTCGCGGTGATGCTGGTGGTCGGGTGGCTGCTCCTGCGCGAGCCCGACTTCGGCGCCTTCGTGGTGATCGCCTCGATCGCGATGGGCATCCTGTTCCTCGGCGGCATGAACGGCAAGTGGTTCGCCGGCCTGTTCGTGCTGGCGCTGGCGGGATTCCTTGTCCTCATCCTCAGTTCGCCTTACCGCATGCAGCGCATCTTCGGCTTCATGGATCCGTGGGCCGATCCTTACGGCAAGGGTTACCAGCTGTCGCATGCCCTGATTGCCTTCGGCCGCGGCGAGTGGCTCGGCGTGGGGCTGGGCGCCAGCGTGGAAAAGCTGTTCTACCTGCCGGAAGCGCACACCGATTTTCTGCTCGCGGTGATCGCCGAAGAACTGGGCCTGGCCGGTGTGGTGGCGGTGATCGCGCTGTTCGCCTGGATCGTGCTGCGCGCGTTTGCCATCGGCCGCCAGGCGGCCGCATCGGAGCGTTACTACGCGGCGCTGGTGGCACAGGGAATCGCAGTCTGGCTCGGCGTGCAGACCCTGATCAACATGGGCGTGAACATGGGCGTTTTGCCGACCAAGGGACTGACTTTGCCGCTGATGAGCTTTGGCGGCAGCGGCATCCTCGCCAACTGCCTGGTGCTGGCGATCCTGCTGCGCATCGACTACGAGAACAGGGCATTGATGCGGGGGCAGCCTGCATGAATGCGAAGGCCGAAGCATGGCACGCACCATCATGATCATGGCAGGCGGCACGGGCGGACACGTGTTTCCGGCACTGGCGGTGGCGGATTACTTGCGCGAACAGGGATGGCGGGTGGTGTGGCTGGGAGCGAAGACAGGAATGGAAGCGAGCTTGGTGCCGAAATTCGGCTATGAAATGGCCTGGGTGCGATTTTCCGGCCTGCGCGGCAAAGGGCTGCTGCGCGCGCTGGCCCTGCCGGCGAATCTGCTGCTGGCGTTCTGGCAAAGCGCGCGCGCGATCCTGGCCCGGCGTCCCGACGTGGTGCTCGGCATGGGTGGCTACATCAGCTTCCCCGGTGGCATGATGGCCTCGCTGCTCGGTCGGCCGCTGGCGATCCACGAGCAGAATTCGATCGCGGGCCTGGCGAACAAGGTGCTGTCGCGCCTGGCCGACCGCGTGCTGCAAGCCTTCCCGGACGCGCTGCCCGGCGCGCAATTGAGCGGCAATCCGGTGCGCCGGGAAATCGCCGCGCTCGCCGCGCCGCGGGATCGTTTCGCCGCGCGCGCCGGCCGCCTCAAGCTGCTGGTGCTGGGCGGCAGTCTGGGCGCGCAGGCGCTGAATGAAGTCGTGCCGCAGGCGCTCGCGCTGTTGCCGGAGGCGGCGCGGCCGGAGGTCACTCACCAGGCCGGGGCCAGGCATATCGAGGCACTGCGCGCCGGCTACGCCGCTGCCGGCGTGCACGCCGAAGCGCTCGCCTTCATCGACGACATGGCAGGACGCTATGGCGACGCCGATGTCGTCATCTGCCGCGCCGGGGCGCTTACCGTCGGCGAACTCGCCTGTGCCGGCGTCGCCAGCATCCTCGTGCCGTTTCCGCATGCGGTGGACGATCACCAGAGCGCGAATGCGAAGTTCCTGTCCGTGCGCGGCGCGGCCATCCTGTTGCCCCAGGGCGAATTGTCCGCGAGCGGGCTCGCCGAGTTGCTGCGCGGACTCACGCGCGAAGGGCTGCTCGACATGGCGGAGAAGGCGCGCGCGCTCGGCAAGCCCGGCGCGACCGAGGCCGTGGCCCGCGCCTGCATGGAGCTGGCGCAATGAAACATAAGGTCAAACGTATCCATTTCGTCGGTATCGGCGGTAGTGGCATGAGCGGCATCGCCGAGGTGCTGCTCAACCTCGGCTACCAGGTCACGGGCTCCGATCTGGGCGACAACGCGGCGACCCGGCGCCTCGCCGGACTGGGCGCGGCGGTGCATATCGGACACGCGGCCGAGCATGTGGCCGAGACCGATGTCGTGGTGGTGTCGACCGCGGTCGGCAACAACAATCCGGAAGTGATGGCGGCGCGCGCGCGGCGCATTCCGGTGGTGCCGCCCGCGCT
>Ga0334722_10000519_pt1 | contig 56372 bp, 50 predicted proteins | sample C3_bottom_MG_FD_207210 | JGI IMG/M metagenome (GOLD analysis project Ga0334722, IMG submission 207210) | Sediment microbial communities from Yellowstone Lake, YNP, Wyoming, USA - C3_bottom | ecosystem: Environmental > Aquatic > Freshwater > Lake > Sediment | place: USA: Wyoming | collected...
TGCCGCCGGCTTCCTTCAGATTCCGCGTCGCCGCGGACACCCTTGCCTTAAGCTACGACTACTGCTACCTTCGTCGCTCAGGACTTTCACCTGGTAGACAGCGCCCATGCCGGGCGCACATAAAAAAATCCCTTCCGTCGCAAGGACGGAAGGGATGCTCCCGCGGTACCACCTTATTTCCCGCAACCCAAGATGGCGGGCCCTCGAAGGCTGTAACGTGGCCAACGGCCGGATCTACATCTCCCGTACCGCAAAAGCGGGGATTTCAACCCGGCTCCTCTGGGGCGACCTTCGGGCGTCCGCACCAAAGGGACCTCGCACCAAATGGTCCCTCTCTCTTCTGGCCGGTTTCGCCTTACTCCTCCCCCTCCTCGGATTTTCCAGCTGCAACTTTGCTTAATTATACCGTTTTTATTCCGTTTGTCAAGAGGAGGCCAAACTCCCCAGGCTCATCAGAACCAGCGGGCGGAAATCTTTCCCCTGGCGGCGCAAGAGGCCACGCCGGGAAAACCCGGATTTTTCATAACAGCGCAGAGCCCGGAGATTATCCAGGTAGACCCGCAAGTAGATCTCTTTGAGCTTTCCCGTCCCCAGGAAATGTCGGGTTAAGGTTTCGATGGCTTCCCGTCCTAAACCCATTCCCCAGAAGGCCGGGCGCCCGATGACGATTTTGAGTTCCGCCGTTCGCGCCCGCCAGGAAATGTGTTCCAGACTGACCCGCCCGATGAGACCCTCTCCCAAGAGTTCAATGGCCAGGTCGATACGATTTGGATCAGGCCACGGCCGGCTGGCTAAAAGATCCTCCCCAATCAGCTCTTTTAATTCCGGACTGGCCTCCCAAGCGGCCAACGTATCTCGTTCTCCGGGCTGCAGTCTCCTGAGCAAAATCCGCTTCCCCAACAGCAACTTTAGTGCCCCCAAAAGGCCTGATGACGACAAAAAAAGAGATTCGACGCCAGGAGCAAACCTCCTGCAAGAAGTTGGCGGCAATGGCCCCACGAAAAACCAATTTCGATCCAAAAGTTTAGCGCCGTTGGGCCAAAGTCAAAACCCGCTCGAGGATAACCGCCAGTTGAGCCCGGGTCGCCTGGTCTTCCGGATGGAAGGTGCCGTCATTATAACCGGCGATAAGCCCCGCCGCCTTTAAAGCGGCTATAGACGGGGCCGCCCAGTGATCAGCAGGGACGTCGGGAAAGACGTCCAGCGCCGGTGGCGGATTGAGGTGAAGGGCGCGGCTTAGAAAGACGGCCAATTCGGCACGGCGAACGGGATCATCGGGGTGAAAGGTGCCGTCCGGATAACCGGCCGTCAAACCCAGAGCGCGAGCAGCGACAATATAGGGTTCAGCCCAGTGGCCAGCGGTGTCACCAAAACCGCTCCCGGAGCCGAGCGGGTTTATACCTAACGCCCGGGATAAGGCCACCAGGAACTCCGCTCTAGTCACCGGGCGATCCGGGTGAAAAGATCCATCCGGATACCCGCGCACCAGCCCTTTTAGAACCAAGCCCTCAATGGAGTCTTTGGCCCAGTGTCCGTAGGTGTCGACAAAAGAAGGCAACCCTTGCGCCGGATAAAGGATCTCAGTAGTGGTCATGGACACTCGCCCACCCCAATAACTCCAGGAAGTGCGGCGATCGGCGCTGTAGTCAAAAACCAGGTGGCCGCCTTCCGGCAAACCCCCAAAATACTGGTAGGGAATCGTTTTAACCCCATTGACCCGATAATCAACCGTCGGCTCCACCGGGACCCAACCCAAACCAGGCCAGAAAAATTCGGCCCAGGCGTGGCGCCGGTCGGACAACTCCAACCCCTGCGGCGGAACAACCAGCTCCCGGGGCAGAAGATACCCGGTTACCACCCGGGCGGGAATTCCCGCCGCCCGGGCCAGGGCCACAAAAAGGGAAGCGTATTCCAGGCACACCCCCCGCCCGGTCCGCAGGGCGGTCAGGGCGCCCAGATTGCTCACGTTCGGATCATAAGTTAAGTAGCTGTTGACAAAGGCGTAAATGCGGCGGGCCGCCTCAACGTTATCTTGAGCCGCGGCCGTCAGAGCCCGGCTTTTTTCCACGATGGCTGGCTGATCTGATTCCACCAACCGCTCGGGTTCCAGGTCTTTAGGTCCGGGGTTCGCCGCCACAATGTCCGGCCCCGGAAACAAGGCGCCAGGCGATGCCACCGTCCCCAGGGGCGAAGTCAGGCTAAAATTTTTGATCAGATAGGTCTGTTTTATGGTCAAGCTGGATCCCGCCGGCAAAGAATCCAGGGAAAAGACGGCGTACTGATCACCACGCTCGTCCAGTTCGACGCGTAAGGGTGCGGGATCAACCTGCCGCCAAACTACCACCTGGTAAGGAGAATCGCGCCAGGACAAAAGCGGCCAACGAATGTCGACGCGCCGCGCCGGCTCATCGCCAACGTTGCTGAAGGTGGCAGTCAATTCCAGACGGTAATCTTGAGGACGGCTTAAGGGCCAGATGGTACCGGCGCCAACGGGGGAGGTTACCCCGCCGATGAGCAGGGTCAAAAGCAGGATCAGGCCGACCAATGATCCTAGAGGTCGCAGAAAACGACGAAGCCGCATCGCGCTCAATTATCGCTCCTTTACTCTCCGCTGATCCCGGCGTAATTCACCGGGTTTTGCCGGGTTTTAATAAGATAGTGGCGGCAGAGCGCCGCGTCCCTGAGCGGGACAAAAGGCCCAGAAGGTATTCTCTGCCATGTGGAGAGGGCCGGGTTTTCCCGGCCCTCCTTAAGCAATCATCTCTTGTGGCTTGGCTTTCAGATAACCCAGGCCGTAGCGATCTAAGGCGTGGTCCAATATTCCCTGGACCAGCTCATCGAAACTGACCCCAGCCACGGCAGCGGCCCGGGGCAGGTCGCTGTATCCCGGGGCCAACCCGGGCAACGGGTTTATCTCCAAAACGTAGGGATTTCCTTCCTGGTCCAGACGCAGGTCGATTCTAGCCACGTCACGGCAACCCAAGACGCGAAAGGCCTTGAGGGCCAAATCTTTAATTTTCTCCTCTTCCGCCAGCGTCAAAGGGGCCGGGCAGAGGAAGAAGCGTTCATCATCCCATTCCACCTTAAACTGGCGTGAATAGACGTTGTTGTGTTCCGGGGGGCATTGGGAAAAGTTTATTTCCATGATGGGGAAAATGGTCGGACTTTCGTTCCCCAAAATCCCAACGGTGAACTCCCGCCCGGGCAGGTATTCCTCTACCAGGGCCTCCTGGCGGTAAAGCTGATGAATTTTCTCCACTTCCCGTTTCAATTCCGCCGCGTTCGTTACCTTGGAGCTGGGGGAAACGCCCATACTAGAACCTTCGTGAGCGGGTTTGACGAACAGGGGATAACGCAGTCCAGTGTCGTCCGGTTCCTGGCCGGGCGGAACGACGACAAAGCGCGGAGTGGGCAGGCCGTGGTAGGCCAGGATCTTTTTCGTGGTTGGCTTATCCAGGGTCACGGCCAGGGTCAAAACCCCCGAGCCAGTGTAAGGTATTCCCAGCATCTCCAGCAGGGCCGGGATCTGAGATTCGCGGCTCTCGCCCCGCAACCCTTCGCTGATATTGAAAACGATATCGATGTTCTTGTGCGACAGCTTTTCCCAGGCCCGCTCATCACCATCGATGAGGATTACCTCGTGCCCGGCCCGGCGCAGGGACTGGGCAATGGCCAGAACTGTTGTCTCACCGTCCAGTTCGGCTTGGGCGTCAGGAGGATCATCTTCGTCGGCGACCAGGTCCTTTTTCAGATTAAAGACCAATCCAACCACGGCCATGGCTATCTGCTTCTCCTTTTGTAAGTTTAGTTGATCGGCTCCGTCGGGCCGCACTTCCTCAATAGAAAATTCCTTAACAGAAATGGGGCCACCCGGGAGCCAGCTCACCTTAATTATACTTCCTCGAAACATAAAATCAATCGGTAAGCCACCAATGCCCTTGTCTTGACGCCAGATAAAGATTAAAATGGCCAAAGGAATTGGGCCAACCCGCAGGGGGACAGATAACCCCCATCGAGGTGGCCTCAGGTAACTCTCCGGACAAAGGTTGGTTAATTGTGCGCGCCATAACTGCCGATCTGCTCTTACTGGCGGTGGCCTTGATCTGGGGTTCTACTTTCGTCATCGTCAAGGAAGCCATCAGCCTTTTGCCTCCTTTCACTTTTTTGGCCTGGCGTTTCACCCTGGCCTTCTTCACCCTTCTCCCTTTCGCCTGGTCTTCCTGGCGGCGGTGGCAATGGATGGGAAAGCAGGGCGGTCAGGAGGTATCCGGTACAGTTGATCTCCACAAGGGCGAAGACGGAAAAAGCTTCCGGGCCGTCTCTTCCCCGTTGGGAGCGGGGATCCTCCTGGGTCTTTTTCTCTTTGGCGGTTATGCCTTTCAAACCCTGGGCCTTCAATACACCACCCCGGCCCGGGCCGGTTTTATCACCGGTCTGTCCGTCGTTTTGGTCCCTCTCCTGGGAACAATTCTCTGGCGAGAAAGACCCGGCCTCTTTGCCGCCCTCGGATCGGTCCTGGCCTTGATCGGCCTGGCCCTTCTTTCTCTGCAGGATGGCTGGCTGGCCCTCTCCTGGGGTGATTTTCTGGTCTTGCTCTGTGCCCTTTCCTTTGCCCTACACATTCTCGGGGTGGGGCACCTGGCGGTCCGTTTTGATCCCAACCTCCTGACCCTGATCCAGGTTGGTCTGGTGGCCTTGCTTTCCTTCTTCTTCATCCCTCTTGAGTTCCGCCAACAGCCCCCCGCCCTCTGGCCTGGTCCCACCCCTTTCCAGTCCGCTTTGGGGCCGACCGCGGCCAGCGTCCCCGCCGGCGAAGTTATTCCGGCCGTTATGCCCGCCGGTTGGACTCTGGCCGGAGGAACCGCCGGAAAACTCTGGGGAGCGCTTCTTTTGACCGGTATCCTCGCCACATCCCTGGCCTTTTTGTTGCAAAACCACCTTCAGCGGTACACCTCAGCCACCCATACGGCCCTCATCTTCGCCACCGAGCCAGTCTTTGCCGCCCTTTTCTCCTTTCTTTGGACAGGTGAAATCCTTCCGCCCCAAGGCCTGGTCGGGGGTGCTTTGGTCGTCGCGGGCATGGTCCTGGCTGAGCTGGGCGACCGGAAGCCCGCCCTTATCCCAAAGGACCTACCCCCAAAGGGACTGTTCCCAAAAGTGCGGGTCAGAACAAATAAGCCCCAAGAAAAATGAGCCCCAAAGGAAATGAGCCCTGGCCTGAGCCGGGCTCACCTCTGTTCCTTCAGAATCCGCCCCGGCCCGCCGGATTGGCCGGAAAACATCTTCGAGCCGGGGGTATTTATTTTGTTTCAGCCGCCTTTGGCGCCACCACCAGAGTTTTGCTTCAGCCGCCTTTGGCAACGCCACCGCAGTCTCGCTTTAACCGCCGCCTTTGGCGCCTCACCGGACTCGCCGGTGCCCGCCTTGCGGCCATCTCTTGCAACCTACTGCACGTCCTGCACCACAGTGGTTTGGGTCCCCGCCTCCGCCTGCGGCGGCAGCTGGCCCAAAATGCCGTCCTCCTCGCCTTCCCGGATGAGGGCTTCTTCCAGCACCTGATCCATGTTATCGACGAAGATGAATTCCAGTTTCCGCTTGACGTTGGCCGGGACATCTTCTAGATCACGTTTGTTGTCCCGGGGGAGAATCATGGTGGTTATCCCGGCCCGGTGGGCGGCCAATACCTTCTCCTTGACCCCGCCAATGGGCAAGATATGCCCGCGCAGGGTGATTTCACCGGTCATGGCCACTTCCCGCCGCACCGGTCGCCCGGTCAGGGCCGAGACCAGGGCCGTCGCCATGGTAATGCCGGCGGAAGGCCCGTCTTTGGGGATAGCCCCCTCGGGGACATGAATGTGGACATCCATCTTGTCCGGAAACTCTTCGGGAATCTTCAGACGGTCAGCCCGCGAGCGGATATAGCTGAAGGCGGCCTGAGCCGATTCGCGCATCACGTCCCCCAATTGTCCGGTCAAAAGGAGGTTTCCTTTCCCCTTCATCAGGGTCACCTCCACCGGCATGACGTCGCCACCCGTCTCCGTCCAGGCCACGCCCATGGCCACGCCCACCTGATCTTCCTTCTCGACCAGGCCATAGCGATACTTGGGTACTCCGAGATAAGCGTGCAGGTTCTGGACGGTGACCTTCACCGTCTTGGTTTTCCCCCGGACCAATTCTACCGCCACCTTGCGGCAAATGGTGGCCAGCTCCCGTTCCAGATTCCGGACCCCAGCTTCCCGGGTGTATTCCCGGATGATTTCCCGGATGGTGTTCTCCGAGATCTCCAGGTTCTCCGCCGTCAGGCCGTGCTCTTTCAGCTGTTTGGGCAAGAGGAAGTTCTCGGCAATCTTGACCTTCTCTTCCTCCGTATAACCGGAAATGTAAATGACCTCCATCCGGTCCAGCAGCGGCCGCGGAATATTGTGGACGGCGTTGGCCGTGGTGATGAACATCACATTGGAGAGGTCAAAGGGCATCTCCAGGTAATGATCGCTAAAGGAATTGTTCTGTTCCGGGTCGAGGACCTCCAGCAGGGCCGAGGCCGGGTCCCCGCGGAAATCGGAGCTCAATTTATCGATCTCGTCCATTAAAAAGACGGGGTTACGCGAACCGGCCTGCTTCATCCCCTGGATGATGCGGCCCGGGAGGGCGCCCACATAAGTCCGCCGGTGGCCGCGGATCTCCGCTTCGTCGCGGACGCCGCCCAGGGAGATGCGGACGAACTTCCGCTCCAGGGCGCGGGCGATGGATTTGGCCAAAGAGGTTTTCCCCACGCCGGGCGGACCGACGAAACAAAGGATGGGGCCACGCATCTTTTTGGTCAGCTGTCGGACGGCGAGATACTCCAAAATCCGCTCCTTGACCTTCTTTAAGCCATAATGATCCTCGTCGAGGATCCTTTCGGCCACCTCAATGTCCAAACGGTCCTCAGTCTGCACGTTCCAGGGCAGGCTGACGATCCAATCCAGGTAGGTCCGGACCACCACTGCTTCCGCCGCCATGGGCGGCATTTTTTCCAGCCGTTCAACCTCTTTGAGGGCCTTCTCTTCCAGTTCTTTGGAAAGCTTGAGTTCGCTGATCTTAGCCCGGTACTCCTCGGCCTCGGTACCGCGGTCATCGCGCTCGCCGAGCTCTTTTTGGATGGCCTTCATCTGCTCCCGGAGGTAATACTCCTTCTGGGTTCTCTCCATCTGCTTGCGGACCCGGACGTTGATCCGCTTCTCCAGCTCGACCAGTTCCATCTCCCGGCTGATGATATCTAGTACCCGCTCTAACCGTTCCTTGACCTCAAAGGTCTCCAGAATCAGCTGCTTATCCTCCAGACGGACCATCATGTTGGTAATGATGGTATCGGCCAGACGCCCGGGGTCGTCCACGCTCACCACGGTGACCATGGTCTCCGGCGGCACCTTCCGGCTCACCTTGATATACTGCTCATACTGCTGAATAACACTGCGCATGAGGGCCTCAATCTCCGGGGTGCGCTCTGTTTCTTCCCGGATGACCTCGCAACGGATGCGGAAATACTCCGGTTCGTCCAGGTAACGCAAAATGCGGACCCGCGCGATGCCCTCCACCACCACATGCAGGTTCCCTTCGCTCCTTTCAGAAACCTGCTTCACCTCAACCAAAGTCCCAATGGGGGCGATGTCCTCCGCTTTGGGATCGTCCACCTTCATCTCGTATTGGGCCGACAAGACCATGAGGCGGTCTCCCAGGAGGGCCTGCTCCACGGCTTTAACGGACTTCTCCCGTCCCACTTGCAGCGGAATGATGGTAGCCGGAAAAACGATCATCCCCCGCAGGGGCAAAAGGGGTAATTCGCGGATGTCTGTCCTCGGGCTCATCGTTCTCCCTCCTCCTCTCCCAGGAGGAGTCCCCAGAAGAGGTTACCTAGAAAAAAGATACTCGTCATTAATAAGTATAGCCTTTTCAAAGGCTGTCTGCAACGGAGGGGAGGGAATCTTCACCTGGCTAATTCTGTCTTAATGCGATACAATCTCACTTTCTGGATAATCGCGCTTGAACAGAAATGATTTCCCGTCCAGAGCCAGCTTGGACAGAAAGGCCCGTTCGAAAACCTCCTCGAGGGTCTGCACCGGGATGATTTCCAGATCACGGACTTCGGCAAAGCTCTCCTGCCAGTTTTCGCGGGGAATAATGACCCGCCGCGCCCCAGCTTCCCGGGCCGCCTCGATTTTGGGTATGATCCCGCCAACCGGACGCACCAGGCCTCGGATGGAGACCTCCCCGGTCATGGCCAAGGTGTTGTCGACGGGTAAACCGGCAATGGAAGAATAGATGGCCACAGCAATGGCCACACCGGCCGATGGTCCGTCCACCGGGACGGCCCCGGGAAAGTTGACATGAATGTCGTAGCTTCGGGGATCAGAATCAAGGTAGTGCCTTAAAACCGTCACCACGTTCTCCACGGAATTGATGGCCATGCTCTTCCGCCGCAAAGTGCGCCCCCCACCCCCGATCTCTTCCTCCTCGACGATACCGGTGACCTTGGTCTTCCCTTCTCCGGGCCGGGCGGGAAAAGTGTTGACCTCGATTTCCAAGAGCGCCCCCAGATTTGGCCCGTAAACGGCCAGGCCGTTGACGTAGCCAATTTGGGGACGATCCGGGACCTTGCGGTTGGGGCGCGGCGAATATTGCCCGGTACTGACCACCCATTCCACATCGGCCCGCCGGATGGTTTGCCGTCCTTCCTCTTGGGCGATACCGGCGGCAATCTGGACGAGGTTGACCGCTTCGCGCCCGTTGGTACAGTAGTTCTTGATGACTTCCAGGGCGCCCTCCTCCAGCGGCATCCCCACTTTTTCCCCAGCATTTTTGGCAATTTGGGCGATCTCGTCGGGCTTTAGGGCTCGGAAAAAGACCTCCACGCAGCGGGAGCGAATGGCCGAAGAGATTTCTTCCGGTTGCCTGGTGGTCGCTCCCACCAGGCGAAAGTCGGCCGGGAGTCCGTTTTCAAAGATATCCTGGATGTGACGGGGAATGTTTGGATCTTCCGAATTGTAGTAAGCACTTTCCAAGAAAACCTTCCGGTCTTCGAGCACCTTCAGTAGTTTATTCATCTGAATGGGGTGCAACTCCCCGATCTCATCGATGAACAGGATACCGCCATGAGCCCGCGTCACCGCCCCCGGCTTGGGTTGGGGAATCCCGGCCAGGCCCAGCGGGCCCGCCCCTTGATAAATGGGATCGTGGACCGAGCCGATGAGGGGATCGGCGATACCCCTTTCGTCAAAGCGGGCAATGGTGGCATCGATTTCTACAAATTTAGACCATTCTTTGAAAGGCGAGTTGGGATTTTGCTTGGCCTCCTCCAGGACCAGGCGGGCGGCCGCCGTCTTGCCCACCCCCGGTGGGCCATAGATAATGACGTGCTGGGGATTGGGGCCGCAGAGGGCGGCCCGCAAGGCCTTCAGCCCATCGGCCTGCCCGACGATCTCGCTAAAGTGGGTCGGTCGGGTCTTCTCGGCCAGGGGCAAAGTCAAAGAGATCTCCCGCATCCGGCGCAACTTGTCCATTTCTTTTTTTGACTCGCGCTCAACGGCGATTTTATTCCCCTGTTGGGAACGGAGCAGGTTCAAAAAATAAAGGCCAATGACCACCGCAAAAAAGAATTGCACGTAGGTGAAAAGTCCACCGTAGTCCATGCTAACCCCCCGTCAACGGCCTGGTTTGGTCTCGGTCCTGCTTGAGCTTTTCCAGCAGACGCCCCACCTGAGTCAAGAAAACCCATGGTGGTCCCAACCCCAGTGGCGGCCTGTTTTTCGCCGTCCGGGCCGGCTTTGGGTGATCAAAAGGGCGGGGTTTAGCTGGTGAGTGATCTCATCTTTGGGGAGCGCTCCTTGAGGCAAAAATAGTATGTCTCGTCTCCTTTCTTTTTATCCGGTGAGGACGCCGCTTTCGACCCGTCACGCCTGACCGAACCTGGTGCATACTTATACCGCTCGGTTCTAGCCGAAGGCCTTATTTGGCTTCAAAGATAGACCTGGGCCAGGCCCGACCCGGTCAGCTCGGGCGCCAGCGACACGCTGGCCAGTTCCGGCAACAAATAATAAGCGGCCACGCGCAGGCGGCCGCTTCCTTGCTCCGATCTTGCCGGTACATTGCCGTTCTTTTTCCGTCGTCTAGAGGTCATCCGCTGTCCGCAGTTCAGCCTCGGTAGTGCCCAACGGTCAACGGCATCTCAGTCGGTCCCCGGGATTTTTAAAATGACCTCCGTCGGTAAACGCGTTTCGTACGGCCCTTTCAGGCCGTTTCCTCTTTTTTTCGACCACCCTTTCGGTCCACCGTCACCAGTAAAGGTTCTTCCTTGTTTAATACGACCTCTTTGGTAATGACGCACTTGGAGACGTCATTGCGCGACGGAATGTCGAACATGACATTGAGCATGATATCCTCGACGATGGCCCGCAGCCCCCGGGCCCCGGTGTTCCGTTTCAATGCCTCCTTGGCAATAGCCCGCACGGCATCGTCCTTGAACTCCAGATCTACCCCGTCCAACTCAAAGAGCTTTTGGTATTGCCGAAGCAAGGCGTTCTTGGGCTCAAGGAGAATGCGGACCAGAGCATCCTCGTCCAGGGCGTCCAAAGTGGCGATAATGGGCACCCGGCCGACGAATTCGGGGATCATCCCGAACTTGAGGAGATCCTGGGGCTGGATCTGGGAGAGGATGTCCCCGATCTTCTTTTCCTTTTTGCTGGTGACCTCCGCCCCAAAACCCATGCTCTTTTGGCCGATTCGCCGTTCAATGATCTTGTCGATGCCTTCAAAGGCCCCGCCACAGATGAAGAGAATATTGGTAGTGTCGATCTGGATGAACTCCTGATGCGGATGTTTCCGGCCCCCTTGCGGCGGGACGCTGGCCACCGTGCCTTCTAAGATCTTCAAAAGGGCCTGTTGCACCCCTTCACCAGAAACATCCCTGGTGATGGAAGGGTTCTCCGACTTCCGGGCGATCTTGTCGATTTCGTCGATGTAAACGATGCCCTTTTCCGCCTTCTCCACGTCGTAGTCAGCGGCCTGAATCAACTTGAGCAGGATGTTCTCCACATCTTCGCCGACGTAACCGGCTTCGGTTAAAGAGGTGGCGTCGGCGATGGCAAAGGGTACGTTCAAGATCTTGGCCAGGGTCTGGGCCAAGAGGGTTTTGCCGGTACCCGTCGGACCGAGCATGAGAATATTGCTCTTGGTCAATTCGACGTCGTCGACCTTGCCGCCGAGGTTGATCCTTTTGTAGTGATTGTATACCGCGACCGAGAGAATCCGTTTCGCCCGCTCCTGACCGATGACGTACTGGTCGAGGATGGCTTTAATCTCCCGGGGTTTGGGCACGTCCTTGAACTCGAACTCGGTCTCTTCGTTGAGCTCTTCTTCGATGATTTCGTTGCATAACTCGATGCACTCATCGCAGATGTAAACCCCGGGGCCGGCCACCAAACGTTTGACCTGGTCCTGTGGCTTACCGCAGAAAGAACACTTCAACTGGCCTTTTTCGTCGCTGAACTTGAACATGCGATCACCCTCCTTTCGGCCAGTGGGAAAACCCCAGAAGGCCCCGTAAGGGCGGCACAAAAGGGGCCTTCCGATAGTGAACCGGCAAATCCTCAGGATTTGCCGGTGGCGGGGCGCTGGGCATGAATCCCGTCGATGATCCCGTATTCCTTCGCTTCCTGGGACGACATGTAGTAATCCCGGTCCGTGTCCCGTTGTATCTTTTCCAGGGGCTGGCCGGTATGCCTGGCCAGAATGTCGTTGGTAATTTCCCTGGTGCGCAAAAGCTCCTTGGCGTGCCGTTCGACATCTGCCGCCTGGCCCTGGAACCCGCCCAGAGGCTGGTGGATCATGATCCGGGAATTGGGCAAGGCGTAGCGTTTTCCCTTGGCTCCCCCGGCCAGGAGGATGGCCGCCATGCTGGCCGCCATCCCCACGCAGATGGTGGAGACATCGGGTTTGATATACTGCATGGTGTCATAAATGGCGAGCCCGGAGTAGATGGACCCTCCCGGCGAATTGATATAGAGAAAGATGTCGCGGTCGGGATCCTCGCTTTCCAAGAATAAGAGTTGGGCGATGATCAGGTTGGCCACCGCATCATCGATGGGGCTCCCCAAAAAGATGATGCGCTCTTTTAAAAGACGCGAGTAAATGTCATAGGCCCTCTCCCCGCGTCCCGTCTGCTCAATGACAATGGGTACGAGATAACTCATCGCTCTTCCACCCCTTCCTTCTCCCCGGCCGGGACCTCCGCCAGCGGCGCTTCAGCGGGGCTTTCTCCCTCGTTCTCCTTGGTCACCCCAATGAGATCGACGAGGAAGTCCACCGTCTTACCCAGCAAGAGCTCCTCTTTAACCCGGTCCCGGGCCTGGCCCTGACTGAAGATCTTCAACACTGATTCCACCGGCTGCCGGTAAGCCTCGGCCAAACCGGCCAGATAACGGTCCACCTCTTCCTCGGCCACCGTCAGGCCCTCTTTCTTCGCCACCGATTTGAGGATCAGGTCACGCCGGACGCTTTTTTCGGCGGCTTCCCGGAAACCCTCCCGCAGGGTCTCCAGGTCCTTGCCCGCCAGGTTGAGGTAGTCGGACAAGGTGAGCTTTTGCTCGCTCAAACGTTCCTCGAGTTCGGCCAGGACTCGATCTATCTTTTGCTCCACCAGAATGGCCGGTGGGTCCACTTTGGAGACGTCGACCACCGCGTCGAGGACCTTTTTTTCCAGCTCCTTGCGCACTCTCGCCGTTTCGGCTTCTCTTACTCTATTCGCGATGTCCTCCCGCAATTCCTGCAAGGAGGCATAACCACCGACCAGCCGGGCGAAATCATCATCCAGCTCTGGGAAAACGCGCCTTTTGATCTCCTGGATTTTCACCTTAAAGGTGGCTTCTCTTCCGGCCAGATCAGGAGCCTGGTAATCCTCGGGGAAGGTCACCTTGATTTCCCGTTCTTCGCCCGCCCGCATTCCGAGCAGTTGATCTTCAAACCCGGGAACAAAACTTCCGGAACCGATTTCCAATAGCTGCCCTTCAGCGCTGCCTCCCGGGAACTCCTGTCCAGCGAGGAAACCTTTATAGTCAAGGACGACGAAATGACCTTTGCTCACTTCAGCCTCCGGGGGCTCCACCACCAGATGGGCGTGGTGTTCCCGCAGGTGCTCCAGTTCCTGATCGATACGCTCCGGCGTCACCTGCACCGTTTCTCCCTCGACCCGCAGGGAGCGATAATCCCCGAGCTCAGCTTCTGGGGCAATGGCCACCGATACCTTTAAAACCAGGGGCTCGCCGGCCTCCATTTTCACGCTTTCTATGTTCGGCTGGGCAATGGGTTCAATTTTTAGTTCCTTGACGGCCTCGTCATAAACCTTGGGGAAGAGATCTTCCAGAGCTTCCTGCCGAAAAGCCTCCCGCCCGACATAGCGCTCCAGAATATGACGGGGAGCTTTGCCCCTCCGGAAGCCGGGGACATTCACCCGCTTGACCAGGCGCTTATACGTGGCCTCCAGACCCCGTTCGACCTCGTCCTGATCTACGGTTATCTCAAAGGTCGCTTCGTCTTTCTCCATTTTCTCCAGATTAATTTTCATTTATGCTCCTCCTGCTCTATTAATATGCCCCCTGCAGGGAGCTGTTGCTGCTCCCCAATGACGCCGGGACTGCACGCGGTTTTTCCCGCCAAGGCTGACCTTTCCATTATACCATAACCCTTAAAATATCCTCAACCGGGCAAAATGAAAAGAACCGCAGTCCGCCTGCGGTCATTGAAGACGCCCGGATGACCGGGTCCTATGTTCATTGGTGCGGGCGGAGAGATTTGAACTCTCACAGGGGTAACCTACAGGATCCTAAGTCCTGCGCGTCTGCCAGTTCCGCCACACCCGCAAAACTGGTGGGCCATGATGGACTCGAACCATCGGCACCCCGCTTAAAAGGCGGGTGCTCTTCCACTGAGCTAATGGCCCATTTGGCTGGGGCGGCAGGATTCGAACCTACGCATGCGAGATCCAAAGTCTCGTGCCTTACCGCTTGGCGACGCCCCAGTTTCTGAAACTATCATAGCACAGGTCGAAGGCCGAAAGCAAGGTGGCGCGCCCGGCAGGAATTGAACCCGCAACCTACGGATCCGAAGTCCGTCGCTCTATCCATTTGAGCTACGGGCGCATCCTCTTTTCCTGATTAACAAAACCGCAGGGTTCTGCGGTTGATGGTCAAGATGGGGTGAATGATGGGATTCGAACCCACGGCCTCCAGGGCCACAACCTGGCGCTCTAACCAGCTGAGCTACATCCACCATATTTATCTTTTTGGCGCGCCTGGCAGGAATCGAACCTGCGGCTCTCTGCTTAGAAGGCAGATGCTCTATCCCCTGAGCTACAGGCGCAGTCATTGGCAAAGAATTGGAGCGGGTGATGGGAATCGAACCCACGCAACTAGCTTGGAAGGCTAGGGCTCTACCATTGAGCTACACCCGCTCGTTTCTTGCGAGCAAAACCGAGTTTCTCAAAACTCGTCTGCCTCAGATCTCATGGTCGGAGCGGCGGGACTCGAACCCACGACCTCTTGGTCCCAAGCCAAGCGCGCTACCAAACTGCGCTACGCCCCGCTGCGCCATTATATTTTAACTCATGGTTGCGTCTTGGTCAAGGATAAAATACTGGATCCTTTGCTTTTAATGCCTTCTACTTCTGATGCCTCTTCAAATTATAATATGCCGGCGATTCTAAATCAATCGTGTTATCAAAAACGATGCAGAGAGGGCCAAACCCGGCCGTCAATTATCTCGAGCAAAGCGTAAGAAGGGCGTCCCCCGTCCCGCGGTTGGAAAGTGCTGCCGGGGTTTAAAAAGAGAATGCCTTCCTCCCAAAAAAGCTCCGCCACGTGGGTATGACCAAAAACGACGATCTGCACTCCCAACTCCAGGGCCCGTAAGATCAATTCGCGGTAGCCACTTTTAACCCGGTAACGGTGACCGTGCGTCAAGAAGATCCTTTGGCCGCTTAATTCCACCACCGTTTCCAGGGCGCCATCGATTTGATAGTCGCAATTGCCGAGGACCCCAGTGCAGGGAATCCCAGTCATGACCTGGAGCTTACGGGCATCCTCCAGGAAATCGCCGGCGTGCAGGAGGTGGCTCACCGCTCCCATCTGGGCAATGGCCGCCCGCGCCCGGCGTATGTTTCCGTGAGTATCACTGAGAACGCCGATTCTCATCCGGCCGCCTCCTCGGAGGATCTTCTGCCGGCCTATCCCCGCCGCGGCGGCACGGGACCTACCCGGCCGCCCTCTGGCTACAGTGCGCTTTTTAAAATCTCTTTCACCTGGACCAGGGCCCGCGCGCGATGACTGATCCGGTTCTTTTCTTCGGCCGAAAGCTCGGCCATGGTCCGACCGAGGCCAGCCACAATAAAAAGGGGATCGTAGCCGAAGCCCCCGTCACCGCGGGGAAAGAAGCCAATTTCACCCCAACATTCTCCCTGGCCGAGAAATTCGCGCCCATCGGGAAAGGTTACGGCGACCACGGCCGTAAAACGGGCGCGTCTTTGCCCAGCCGGAACTTGAGCCAAAGCCGCCAGAAGCTTGGCATTGTTCGCCGCATCGTCGGCCTCAGGGCCGGCATAGCGGGCCGAATATACCCCCGGCTCGCCCCCAAGAGCCTCTACCTCGAGGCCGGAATCGTCGGCCAACGCCGGCAGGCCGGTCCGGGCGGTAACCAGCCTGGCCTTGGCCAGGGCATTCTCGCTAAAAGTGCTCCCCGGTTCGGGCAACGGCGGCAACCAGGGAAAATCCGTCAGATCGCGCAGTTCTACCGGTAAGTCTTGCAGCAAGGCGCGCAGTTCCTCGATCTTGCCGGGGTTACGCGTGGCCAAGACGAGGGGCCTGACCTTCTTTCCTTCGCTTTTATCCACGACCGATTTCATCCCCCAGGGGACCAAGAACGGCCTTTTGTTCCAAGATCAACTCCCCGATTCCCTTTTCCGCCAAAGACATAAGCTCGGCCAGTTCCTGGCGGGTAAAAGGTGCCTGCTCTCCCGTCCCTTGAATTTCAACCAGTTCACCCCGTCCGGTCATGACCACATTCATGTCGACCCGCGCTTGCGAATCCTCGGCATAGCAGAGGTCAAGGCGGGCCTCCCCCTCAACGATCCCCACGCTGACGGCGGCCACATAATCGCGAACCGGGATCTCCTTGAGCAAACCTTGCTGGCGTAAGCGGTCCAGGGCTTCCACCAGGGCAACAAAGGCCCCGGTGATGGAAGCCGTTCTCGTCCCCCCATCGGCTTGAATGACATCGCAATCGATCCAGATGGTCCTCTCGCCCAGGGCGGCCAGGTCGGTGACGGCACGCAGGGAACGGCCGATGAGACGCTGAATCTCCTGGGCCCGTCCAGTTGGACCGCGCTGATCCCTTGGATTGCGGGTGGGAGTGGAGCGCGGGAGCATGGCGTATTCCGCCGTCACCCACCCTTGCCCGCTGCCTTTCAAAAAGGGTGGCACCTTCTCATCCACCGAAGCCGTGCAAATGACCTTGGTATCTCCCGCCTCAATGAGGACTGAACCCTCGGGGTGAATCAAAAAATTCCTGGTGATTTTAAGGGGGCGTAACTGATCCCACTGCCGGCCATCAGGTCTTGAGGCCAATGAAATCCCCTACCTTCCCTTTTGATCCTGCCAGATTATCTTTTCTACCTGTTCGATGGGGCGCCCCAGTAAAATGGAACCGACCGTCTTAAAGGTTTCTGGATCCCCGCTTGTGTAAAACCGGTGCTCAGGTCGATCCAAAGCCGCCTCCATCTCCCTCTGCCGCAGGATTTCTTCCACCTGGGCCACCGTACCCACAGCTGGATCGACTAAAGCCACCCCTTCTCCGACCACTTTCTGAATGATATCAGCCAAGAAAGGAAAATGGGTGCAACCCAGGACCAGGGTATCGATGCCTTTTTCTAATAAGGGATGCAAGCATTTTTCGGCCGTCCGTCGCACCTCCCCCACGTCCGGCACACCCTTTTCGACCAGCGGCACAAACTCCGGACAAGGTTCCCCGTAGACCTCCAGGGCCGGATTTATCTTTTTAATGGCCCGGACATAAGCCCCGCTGGCGATAGTGCCCGGGGTGGCCGTAACGCCGATTTTCCCGTTTCTGGTCTTTCCCGCCGCCAAACGAGCGCCGGGCTCAATAACCCCCAGGATGGGTATGGTGAAGGCACGGCGAGCTGCTTCCAGGCCGGCTGCAGTCGCCGTGTTGCAGGCGATGACGGCCAATTTGGCCCCTTTTTCTTGCAGAAACCGGATGATCTGTAAGGTGAAGGCCTCTACTTCGGCCGCGGGTCTGGTTCCGTACGGCAAGCGTCCGGTATCAGCCACATAAAGTAATTTCTCCCGTGGCAGCCGGCGCATCAACTCCCGCGCCACAGTCAAACCGCCCACGCCCGAATCGAAAACGCCAATGGGACTGTTATTCATGGAAAAACTCCCCCTGACACCACTGTAGAATACAATCCACGCGCTACAAAGCAACCGTCCGGAGACGAAGGTAGCTGACCTCCACGCCACCTTCCAACTCTCCAAACCACTATCTCTTTATCTGACCCGCAACCCATCGGCGAAAAAAGGTCGCCAGACGGCGGCGATGACCCGCGTCGCTTGTAGGCGCGCTTTCCCCGGCTAAACCCTTTTCGGGTCTACCAGACCGCCCACCAAACGCCGGGTATCCAAAACGGTAATAAAGGCGTCCTGCGCCTGGCTATCGATATATTTCATCACCGCGGGCAAAAGTTTCCGTTTCACAGAAACCAGGAGAATGGTTTTTGGTCCTTCTTTCCCTTCGCCCAGGAAGGTAGTTACCCCAAAGCCTCTGTCGCGTAGGCCTTCCGTCAGGGCTTGCCCGCTTTCGGTGCGGGTAATCACCTGCAGGGTGACATAACCCATGGCCAATCTTTCTTCAAGAAGGCTCCCCACATAGTTTCCAGTGGAAAAACCCAAGGCATACACCAGTAAATTCACGGGATTGCTCAGCTGACTGACGACCCGCCCCAAAGCCCATATGTAAACGCTTACTTCAAAAAAGCCAATCACAGCAGCTTCGAGGCGTCGCCCGCGGACGATCATTAACATGCGGATGGTGGCCAAAGATACGTCCACCACCCTCGCCCCAAAAATGAAAAGATAACCAAAGATGAGTTCCATTTGTTACTTCCCCACCAAGTTCCTCCACCGGTCCCAACCAAGTTCGCCCACCGCTCCCAGCCTGGTCAACGAATCCCGCGTCCACTGAGTGACAGGTGGAGGCCGACGCTCTACAGGCTGAGGCGGCGACAAGGCGGCCGCTGCCGGCAGCCATGAAAACAGCCAGCCACGCGTTGGCCAGTGACCGGCCCTCCCCCTTCGGTAACGTGGGTTTGATTGGTCAGTAGTGCTACCCGGCACGTTCGGCATCTGAGCTAGGTAAAGCCTATGGTGAATGGATAGCCAGCAGCCTCCCCCTGCTTCCGCTCTGCCCCTGGCTTGGGCCAGCTCGGCTGCCCAAAACCTTCGCGTCGGTGGTGTGGCCGTAAGGCCCGCCCTTCCACCGGCGTTGGCAGGTTTCCTCCGCGCACGACCTTGCGGGTGGCCAAAACCGCTCGGAGGTTCGTTCGAAGCGGTTGCCCTCCTCCAGCCGACCCTTGTAGTAGCCATTATTGGCACAAGCGCATCGACGCAAAAGTCAAATTCGGCCAGTCGATGGTCGGCACGGCTATTCCGAGCTATTGTCGCCCTTCTTTCCCCCGCGTTCCCGGCTTGATCTCCTCCATCATCAAGCCGTGCAAGCGCGTCAGAGCCTTGATCAGGTTTTCTTTTTCCTCCATATCGATCTGATCCAAAATGGATTGAACATAGCGCTTCCGAGCGATCATCACTTCCTCAATGATTTGGTAGCCGCGTTCCCGCATCCTCAGGCGAATGACGCGCCGGTCGGTGGCGTCTTTTTCCCGGCTGATTAAACCGTTTCGTTCCATCCGGTCGATGAGGTCGGTAGCCGTGCTGCAGGCCAGGTACATCTTCTGGCACAGCTCCCCCATGGTCATGTCCGGCGAATCCCGCAAGGCCAGCAAGGCATCAAATTGCGGCGGCGTGATATCAAATCCCTCGAGAATATCCCGACCTCTTTTCTTAATGATGACGCTCATTTCGCGCAAGAGCCTCTCCGTCTCGACGACGAAACGGTCAAAGGTCTGGGTCATCCCTTCACCCCCTTTGCCTTAATTAATTCCACTCCCTGGACAAATAATCCTGCCTGCAGTGTCACTGGCGGGGCACCTTTGAATAGTATACCACAGGTATCCCAATTGAAGGGAAGGGAAAACGCATGTCTGGCTATCTACCCCAATCGCAGCCATTTATTTGGGATCGCCGGGCCTGGGGGGCTTTAGAACCAACCAATCCTCTCCCCCCGTTGGGCCCGGTCACCACTATAACCATCCATCATACCGTCAGCGCGAAAAAAGATCCCTTGACGGAAATCAAAGATATCCAGGTTTATCACATTACCAAAGAACCCGAACCATTTAGCGACATTGGTTATCATTATATCATTGACCGAGCCGAATATATCGACGGGCGCGACATTTACCAGGGGCGAAAGCCACAACCAGATGGCAGCCTGAGCCTGGGAGCCCATGTCGCCCAATACAATACCGGCAACATCGGCATCGCCGTCCTGGGCAATTCCCCGGGCCAAGAAGAGGTGCTCATAGAACTGCTCGCCTGGCTCTGCTTCAAATACAACGTCGCCGTCAACCAGATCAAGGGGCACCGGGATCTGAACGTCACCGATTGTCCCGGTGATCACATCTATGAACGGCTGCCCCACATCCGTGAAGAAGTGGTGCGGCGACTCTACGGCATCGAAATCAACCCGGGCTATGCTCCCTTGCCCAATGGCGAAGTACGAATCGTCATCAACAACCGGGAATTGAAGCCGTCGGTCCCGGCTTTTATCAAAAACGGCAAAACGATGGCTCCGGTAAGAGATGTGGCCGAAGCCCTGGGCCAGGTCGTCTATTTCGACGAAAAAAGTTGGACCGTTTACATTAAAACACCTTAAAGGGATGGCTGCTGGACGATGGGTCCTGGAAATCTCGATCTGGCGCAGCGTAGCCAGATAAGCTATCCCGCACTGGGCCAGGTCTGCAGTGCGGTGCGCACCCGCGGCTGTCCAAGACCATAACAGTGGCAACCACCCTCCTCCCCCACGCTCGCCAAAAACGGTCAAAAAAGAAACCCGGCTTCGACTGCCGGGTATTTTACTGTTTACATTTTTGGTGGAGGCGCGGGGAGTTGCACCCCGGTCCGAAAGCACCATGACGTCAGTCTCTACAGGCTTAGCTCCTGTTTTAGCTTTTCGCCTTCCTTGGCCCCCAGGAGCAGGGTCCGCGGTTGGTTAGCCTCTGCGTTTCCCCTGGCGATCCGAGGCCTTACCGACAGGGTATCCTGCCTTTGTCACGCCCGAGACCGGCCCCGCAGGAAGGAACCGGGCGGACGTAGCCGCACTTAGGCGGCTAGAGCGTAATTCTCGTTGGCAGTTATGCCTTTTCCACGGATTTACGAGGCGTGGACGCTCGGCCTGCAACTGGCGCCCCAGCTACCCCCGTCGAAACTGATTCGCCCCCACGTTTTTTTGGCGCATTAAATTATACTGCAAAGTCGCAGTTGGCGCAAGAGCTGCAAAAGCCATCATTGCCATTTTTTCTGTCGTTCCTGGAAGGCTCGTTCCATCTCCCGCCGGGCGTCCCGTTCTAACATGTCTTCCCGCTTGTCGTAGAGCTTCTTACCGCGGGCCAGGGCCAGCTCAACCTTGGCTTTCCCTCTTTTGAAATATATTTTCAGCGGGATGAGGGTATAGCCCCTTTCCTTGACCTTGCCAATCAAGCGCCGAATTTCCGAACGGTGCAAAAGGAGCTTCCGCGGACGTAAAGGATCATGGTTAAAGCGGTTTCCCTGTTCGTAGGGGCTAATGTGACTATTGACGAGAAAAACCTCGTTATTCTTGATCTCGGCATAACTATCGCGCAGGTTGGCCCGTCCCAACCGCAGGGACTTGACCTCAGTACCGGTCAAGACCAAACCGGCTTCCATGGTCTCCTCTATGTGATAATCATGACGCGCTTTCCGGTTTTCCGTAGCCACCTTGATGGTTTCTGGCTCTCTTTTCATCACTCTTCCCCCGGTTTCTATTCTATCTTTTTCTCCTGAATTTAACAATGGCCCTCCCCACGCCGGTCGAACGTTATCCGGGCAGCGGCTTGGACAACGGCATATGATATTATGTGACCGCGCATTTACCGGGTTGGCCGAGGTGTTCGCGATGACAAAATCAGAGCAAGTGCTTGAGCTCGTCCGAAGGATCATGGAAGAAGAAAATGGCAGTAACTTATCCCTGATCACCTTTTTTGTTTTGACCGCCCTGGGTCTCGTTTCGCGTCCCGTTTTTTATGCCGTTTCCCTTTCTACCGACATTTTACCCATTGAGCATGATCTGAAAGGCCTTTTGGGCATCACCGAAGAACACCCGGAAATCAGCCCGCCGCAAGCCGTGGCCGGCTTAATTCTCCTCGGCTTGTTCTTCTATTTGGCCTTTCTTTCGCCGGATTTTCGTTATGCCCTCCTCGCCGCCGGCGACATTGTGCCCTTTCCCCACGATTTCAAAAAGGTGCTGGCGACCGGCCCAACCTCGCCCACTCCTATTCCCGTCAACGCCTGTCCAGCCCTTTGGAATGTGGTCCCCGCTGGCCTCCCCCTCCACACCGGCCCGGGAGCCACCTATCCCGTCCAGTATACCATAAGCTATGGCCAGGTTGTCCAATACCAGGGCGGGAGTAACTATATCGATAGCGATGGGCACCGTTGGTTTAAAGTGGCCTGTTGGGTGCATGAGAAGAAGGCCTGGGTCCAAGGCTTCGCCCCGGCGCAGTCCCTGACCACGGGCGAGATCTTTTTGCCAAAACTAGGGGCGCTAACCCAGGATGGACAGATGGTCGAACTCAACCTCTCCCGCCCTACCCCTTGCTACTCCGCCGCCGGCCAACTGATCAGGCTTCAACCGGAAGGTCCCATTTATTCGTGCACGCCAGTTTTAGTTCCCTACCTAACGGTACCCTCCCAATCACTACAGCCGCTGAAAGCTGGCCGTATGGCCGTCGGTCCTGGTTTTGTCTTCCCCGGAGAAGCCGGAAACTGGAATTGGTTGGGCGGTCATGAACCCCCCGGGACAAAGGGTGCCCTCTGCTACTATGACCTGGCCCTACAGGGCCCCACCTCGGGCTATCCCTTTCATCCAGTGACCACTCATCCAGTTACCACTCTTTGGTCCGTTGAATAGTCTATAGGAGCAAAGGTTGGAGGTGGTAGAATGTCCGTGAACGGGAACAAGCCAAGGGCCTGGAGCGATGTGGTCGATTTTCCCATCCCGGGCCGCCAGAGCAAGCCGCGGCAGGTTGGCCTGACCATGATCATCGATAAAGGCCTGGGGCTCGCCGAAACCAGGGATTTATTGGAGTTGGCCGGAGACTACATAGATTTCTTGAAGCTGTCCTTCGGTACTTCCGCCCTCTATTCCCGGGAACTCCTGGAGGAAAAAATCGCCCTCCTTCGTTCTCATGATCTGCATGTCTATCCCGGAGGAACCTTTTTGGAAGTGGCCATCCAGCAAGATCGCCTCGCTGGCTTTTTGCGCCGGGCCAAAGAACTGGGGTTTAGCGCTCTGGAGGTCTCCGATGGAACCATCCGGATGGATGCCCGCCAGAGGGAGGAAGCCATCAAAAGGGCCCGCGACCACGGTTTTTTAGTCCTGACGGAGGTGGGTAAAAAAGACTTGCGCGAGAGCCCAGACCTGGGAAGTATTCTTGAAATGATCGGACGTGACCTGGCCTGGGGTGCCTTCAAAGTTACTTTAGAAGCCCGCGAATCCGGAAAAGGGGTGGGGATTTTCGACAAAGACGGAAATATCAAGTGGGGTCAACTGGAGGCCATCGCCACCACCTTTTCACCAGAAAATATCCTTTGGGAGGCCCCGTTGAAAAACCAGCAAGAAGAGCTCATCTTGCGCTTTGGCCCAAACGTTAATCTGGGCAACATTCAGGTCGTCGATATCCTCTCCCTGGAAGCCCTGCGGGTTGGCCTGCGCAGCGACACCCTGCGGGAAGCCCATCGCTTGGGACCAGCGGGAGAATTGGAACGGTCGCGCCGGGCCCTGGCCCATGCCCGCTGAACGACGAAAGCCCCCTGGCACAAAGGCCAGGGGGCCTGGTCTCTAAAAGGCAGGATTTACCGGCATGAGTCAGGGTTTAAGCCAGGAGTTAGAGGCCGATCTCGGCAGCGATCCCCTGCATGGCTTCGATCCCCAGGGTAATAAACTGCTCCAGGTCAAGACCAAATTCGCTACAAGATTTTATGATCTCCCGGTTGGCCCCGCGGGCAAAAGACTTTTCGCCAAAGCGGTTCAGGACGAATTTGGTATCGACCAGGGCCAGTTTCTTTTCCGGACGAATGAGGGCGGCCGCCACGATCAATCCCGATAAGGGATCACTGGCGTAAAGGGCTTTACTGATGAGCGTCGTCCGCGGCAGACCGTGCCGCTCATTATGGGCCTTGACTGCATCGACGATCTCCACATCCAGCCCCAGTTCCGCCACCATTTGTCCGCTGACCAGGCTGTGCTGGTCCGGGTTATCCTTGGTCATTTCATAGTCCACATCGTGGAGAAGGCCCGCCAAACCCCAACGTTCCTCATCTTCACCAAAATGTCGGGCGAGACGCCGCATGATGGCTTCCACCGCCAGCATGTGATTGACCAAATTGCGGTTACTGACTTTTTGGCGAACAAAAGATAAAGCTTCTTCTCGGTTCATGGCTTCCTCCATCAGCCGTGCAAAAAGGCCAAGGTTAAGGATGTAATCATGAAGGCCACCGCCAACCAGGTGGTGATCCGTCCTAAAAGCTCATCAATTCCCTTCTTCTTCCCAAAGATGGCTTCGGCGCCGCCACCGATGGCCCCCGAAATCCCGGCACTTTTGCCCGATTGTAACAGCACGGTGGCAATGAGCCCGACGGCGATGAGCAAGTGCAGAATGGTTGCCAGGGTAAATAACAAGGGTCGACACCCCCTGAGGTGAAATCACCAAATCATTGTAGCATAAACCCTATTTAAAAACAAGGTCTCGGGCAAAAAGGGCAGCGCCCAGGGCCGCCGTTATGCTGGGTTCAGGGGGGATCAAAAGCGTCAGGCCCAGCTTTTCCTGCAAGGCCTGCACCACCCCCTGATTCCGGGCCACACCACCGGTTAAGACCACCTCTTTTTCCAAACCGACGCGACTGACCAGGGCCGCTACCCGCGCGGCCACGGAAGCACAAAGCCCGGCGATGATGTCGCTTCTTTCGGCCCCTTGGGCCAAATGCGATACTACCTCCGATTCAGCAAAAACGGTACAGGTAGAGGAGATCGATACGGCCTTTTGCGCCAGGCCGGCCAGTCTTCCCAGCTCTTCCAAGTCCACCTCCAAAGCCTGACTCATGACCTCCAGGAAGCGACCCGTCCCAGCCGCGCATTTATCGTTCATCACAAAATCGCCCACCCGGCCGCCAGGTAAAAGTTTGATCACTTTGCTGTCCTGCCCGCCGATGTCGATGATGGTGCGGACGCCCTGAAAGAGATGGTTAATCCCCCGCGCCTGGCAGGTGATCTCGGAGATCTCCCGATCGGCGGGAAAAGTAATCCGGCCATAGCCGGTGGCCACGACTTTGGCGATCTGCTCCCGGCCTAAACCCCGCTCTCGCATCACGTCTTCCAGTAACCGCTCCGCCGTCTCTTTGCCCCGGTAGCCCGAACGCCGGGTGGCCCGGGCCACGATTTCCCCGCTTTCATCCAAAAGGACGATTTTGGTGGTTAGAGAACCGATGTCTACTCCCAAGAAATAATGTTCCACCATCAACCTCATCCCTCGCGCCAGTTTATCTCAAAGACAAGATGGGCGTTATCGTCGTTTGTACTGCGGAGACCGCAAAACCAGCCCGCACCCGCGCCTCCTCTTTTGGCCGGCCGGTATTGGGTAAAGGCTGTGTCTGGATATGTTGAAGTGCGCCATTGAAAACCGTGCCCACACCGAGCCTGATTGAGCTAGTCCCCGCCCCCTTCTAAGCTCTCTAAAAAGGCCTCCACCCGGTTTTTGATTGGCTCCTCGGCGTAAGCCCGCTCGTCGGTCATATCCGCTTCGACGATGAGCCCGGGGACTCCCGTTTCCGCCATCACCCTCCGTCGCATTTCCTCTTGAATTAGGGAATAGGGCTTGCAGGAACGGTTGGAATGCATGACAAAGCCGTCCACCTTATACTCCCGGATCAACTGAATCATTTGTTTCACCCGAAACTCAAAGGACTGGTTGAGGAAGACTTCTGTATAGGTCCGGGCCAGACTTTCCAGGGGATCGCCGGGGGCCATGGTCCCCGCCCATCCAGCGGTATAGGTGTCGACCACGAAGGCCGCCCCACGCCGCGAAAAAAGGTTGAAAAACCGGTAAAGATGATGCCAGATGGCGATATTATCCCAAAGTAGGCGATATTTTTCTCCCGGAACGGCTCCCTGGCCCTGCCGCACCCTTTCTTTGGCCTCGGCGTAAAGCTGGCGATAGTAGGCCACCGCCTGAGGTGTCCCCCGCAGGACGACAATGGGCGCCATCTGAATGAATAGATCGGGAACGTTGAGCGGAGCGGGACGATTCCGTCCCAGCTGGCGGATTTCCTCCCAGAGTTGCACCGCCTCGTTGCTCCACTTAATCCGCCTCTCCAGTTCGGTCATGGAGAGAGGACGTCCGGTAATTTTGGTCAAGTCGGCGATCAGCTGCCGGAGCTGTCCCTTTACATAGGCCACGGCGTGCTCCCGGGATACTCCGTCGTCGGCGGCGACAAAAGGTGAATCGACGATGAGCAGAGGTACACCGTAATGGCGAGCCAGGGCTTCGTACCATTTTAAAACAGTACCGCAGATGTTGTTGCCGATGACCAAAAGATCCGGCCGGGGGAGCCCTCCCATCGGTTCTAGATCGGGGCGATAAATGGCGCCGAGATTGGCCCGGGCATAAGAACAAAGATCGGGTGAGAAACCCTTGGTTTCAGCGGCCAGGGCCAGTTCCGCGCCTTTGCGCCGCGCTCCATAAATGGCTCCATAATTTTCCGGATAAAGAGAATCAATGCCAAAAGCCTGCAGGATTTCGACCGGGGCGCCGCTGGTAATCCAGGCCAGTGGTCGCCGCAAGGGCCGGCCCCAAAGATGGTGGTAACGGGTCAAAAGATAATAGCGTTTCATCAGCCGCTGCAAACGCCCGGTACTTTTCAACGGGAGGTAATCTTTCTTGGCCAATCTCCTTTCATCCTTTCTCCGCCGCCAGACCTTCCAAAAAGGCCTGCAGGCGCGTCCTTTCTTGTTCCCCCGGACTGACCCCGTCCAGTTCGAGGATTAGCACGGGGACGCCTGCGGCCTTCAAACCATCCCGCAAGGGTACGGCGTCCCAGGCCTGGGGTTCGCAGTACTTGCGCAAGACCAAAAGGACCCCTTGGGCTTCCCTCTGCCGGACCAGCCCTTTCAAATGATCTAACCTGGCTGGTAATCCCTGGTGACGGCAGGGACAGGCCGGCCGAGAGAGGTGGCGACGGGTCAAGGCCAGGAGGGGCTCCTCCTCCTCGTCCACCAAACCCAAATAATGGCGGGATCCGGTACAGGTGTCATCAGCTACCACGCGGCCACCCAAGTCCTCGATCAGCCGGTAGATCCCATCACCTTCCAAAACGGAACCGCTCAGGACTAAAGGGATACGCCCGGCCGGGGAAGAGAGGTGGTCCTCCAACTGCGTCAAGGCCCGGGCCAGCTGCTGGTTATAGTTGGCCCGGGGCATCAGTTGCCCGGCACGGAGCAAAGCGGCGACCAGGTCGGAAGGAAGCCAGGCCCGCCTTCGCTCCAGTTCCTCCACCTGACGGCGAATCTGGTTCGCCAATCTGATGGCTCCCCGCAGAGCTTCCTGATCCGGTTTCTGCCCGGCCCTCGCCGTCAGGCGGCGCCAGAGGAGCTCCAACTCCGTTCGGTAGTAGGTTTCGGCCCCGGTAGCCAGGAGATTGACTGGAGGCACCACCATGAAGGTCGACTCATCCCCCTGGTGAACCTCTCCGCCGGTAAAAAGGCTCCTCCAGACCCCAAAAAGGCTTTGCATCGTGTCACAGGTATGAGCAAACCCCACCCCCGCCAGCCGGCGGTACTCACCGTTTTCCGCCTGGGCCAAGCACCCGCGGCCCACCGCACAAGTGTAGGCCGGCAGGCGAGCGGCCATCCCCGGGTGAAGGGGTGGGAGAAGCCGTAATGGTTCCCAGCCTGCACTCAAAACCAACTCTTCCGGCCAGTAGCTGCAGAAGAAACCGAAAAATTTAATCTCCGGATACGCTTTCGGCCAATCTGCGCTGGGCATTTGTGCCGCTGCCAGAAGGGTACTGATACCGTCAGCCTCACCGTGTTCCATACCAGACTCCTCTTTGACCTCGCTTTCGGCGCTGAGGAAAGCGGACGAGGTGGTCTTTACTTCCCGGGAAAGCGCAGTCCATGCCGTCATGATTTGCCTCCTGCCGGTCAAGAAGATCCCGATTTTTCGCGTAAGGCCCGCCGCAAGACCTTGCCAATGGCGCTCTTGGGCAGATCTGGGACAAATTCAACCTGACGGGGCACCTTATAGGGCGTCAGATGCTCCCGGCAGAAGGCGATGATTTCCGCTTCCGTGGCTGTCATCCCTTCGCGGAGAACGACAAAGGCCTTGACCGCCTCCCCCCGGTACTCGTCAGGAACCCCAATGACACTGGCTTCCTTAACCGCCGGGTGAAGATAAAGCACGTCCTCCACTTCCCGGGGATATACATTGAAGCCGCCGGTGATGATGAGATCTTTTTTCCGCTCAACGATGTAGAAATAACCGTCTTCATCCATTTTGCCCAGGTCCCCGGTGTAAAGCCACCCTCCGCGCAGGGCGGCCGCCGTTTCTTCCGGCCGATTCCAATAGCCCAGCATCAGATCGGGACTCTTGAGCCGGATCTCGCCTATTTCGCCCGGTTTCAGCACCTTTTCCCCGGTTTCAATGTCGACGATCTCCATCACCGTATCGGGAAAGGGAATCCCAATGCTGCCGGTCTTATTGAGGCCGCGATAGGGGTTGGCGCTCTTGGCTGTGACTGCCTCGGTCAGACCATAGCCCTCGAGGAGGCGTCCTCCTGTCAACTCCTCCCAGCGCCGTTTCACCTCTGCCGGCAAAGCCGCCGCCCCGGCGAAACAACCGCGCAAGGAAGAAAGATCGTAACGTTTTAAATCCGGGTGATTGATCATTCCAATATACATCGTCGGGACGCCGGCAAAGAGGGTCGGCCGCTGCCGGTGGATCACTTGCAGAAGATCGCCCGCATTATAGCGGGGAACTAAGACGGAAGCAGCCCCGGTAATGAGCGGGGCGTTCATCCCCACGCTCATCCCAAAACCGTGAAACAGGGGCAGGACGGCCAAAACGCGGTCGGCTGGTACCATCTGTCCCCAGGCCACTACATGGGAGGCGTTTACGACCAGGGCCCGGTGCGAAAGCATGACCCCCTTGGGTTTTCCGGTTGTGCCGCCGGTGTAAATGAGGACGGCCAGGTCCTTTTCCTGGTCGACCGGCTCAGGGACCAGGGGACGGGCTTGGGCCGAGAGTAACCGTCCAAAGAAAAGGCCATGCCGTAGGGCGCTCTTGGCTTCCGGCGAAAGGGGCTGGCGCAAGGGGTAAAGCCAGTTGAGCGGGAAAGGCAAAAACTCCGGAATGGCGGCGTAGATCACCCTGGATAAGAGGGAAGAAGAACCGTCTGCGCTGACCCGCTCCCGCACTTTCTGGACGCGGGCGGCGAGAAGATCCAGGACAACGGCGGCTTTGATTCCGGCATCGCGAACGATGAATTCCAGCTCGCGCTCGGTGCTGAGGGGATTGAGCGGAACTACGGTCAGGCCAGCTTTGATGGCGGCAAAAAAGGCGATGACATATTGGGGACAGTTAGGAAGGAGAAGGGCCAACCGCTCGCCCGGATCCAACCCCAAATCCTTCAACCCTGCTGCCACCCGGTCAATGTAACCGATCAGCTGGCCGTAGGAAAGGTGGCGACCGAAAAAGATTACCGCCGGGCGGTCAGGGGCTTCTTTTGCCCGCTCTTCGAAAATCTCCAAAACCGTCTTTTGTGGGTAGGTGAGGTTTTTGGGGACGTCGGGATCGTAATGACGATACCAGGGATAATCCGGCTCCGGCATACCCTTCCCTCCTTGTTTGCTGCTTCCTTTTTGAATGACTAGTCATTCATCTTATTCTCTTGGTAATTCGACGAACATTGCCAGAATCCTGCCGAAACTTTTCTCTTTTCTTACTCCTTTCTTTCGTGTAAGATTAGACTCGGCACGTACCAGGTTCATCGATCAAAAGCAGGGAAAAAGCCGGCTCATCTCCCCGGAAAGTTGGGGCCGGCCGGCTCGGCGGCGAAGGGAGAGAAGGGTTTGCTCTACTTTTTGGTCTTTTGTGGCGGCGGTATCCTCATGTCCTTAGAGCTGCTGGGAAGCCGAATTCTCGCCCCTTATTTTGGCAACTCCATTTACGTTTGGGGGAGTTTGATCACCGTCTTTTTGGCCGCCCTGGCCGCCGGGTATTACCTGGGGGGCCTTCTGGCCGATCATTTTCCTCACTCCAGTACCCTGGCCTGGCCTCTTTTTTTGGCCAGCCCTACCACTTTTTTCATTCCGGCTCTGGCCAACCTCCTGGGCCCCTTCTTGCTCAGCCTGAAATTGGAACCGCGTTGGGGTTCTTTCCTGATGGCCCTAGCCCTCTTTTTTATACCTTCCCTCTGGCTGGGAATGCTCTCGCCGCTCGCCATCCGTCTCCTCACCCTGGGGCTGGACACCCTGGGGGCCTCTGCCGGGACCCTCTATGCCGTTTCCACCCTGGGCAGCATTTTCGGTACCTTCGTCACCGCCTTCTATCTCATCCCGGTCTGGGGCGTGGCCGATCTGACGCGAGGGGCAGGACTATTCTTGGCCGGCCTCAGCGGCCTGGCCTGGATAATCCTCCGCCGCTGGCGTCTCCTCCCCCTGACCCTGGCCACCGTCTTCCTCTTTGCTCTCACCTGGCAGCCCTGGGTGGGGAGCCAGCCGGCCCGGTCGGCGCAACCGGCGGGGCAGCTTCCGCCGGGTTGGAAGGTCCTTTACCAGGCCGATAGCCTCTACCATCACCTCTGGGTAGTCGAAAACGCGGATAGCCGTTTCCTGCGTTTCGACAACTCCTGGCAGAGCGGCATGTACCTGGCCGATCCTTATGCCACCCGTTTTGAATACACCGACTTTTTCCATTTGGCCCTGGTCATGAACCCCAAGGTCAAGGACGTGCTCTTCATCGGTTTGGGCGGCGGTTCAGCCCCCAAAAAGTTCCTGCGGGACTATCCTGAGGCGAGAATAGACGTGGTGGAACTCGATCCAGCCGTAATTGCGGTGGCCCGGCGGTTCTTTTTCGTCCCGCCTGACTCCCCCCGTTTCCGCGTTTTGGCCCAAGATGGGCGGGTTTTCTTACAACAAACCACCAGAAAATATGATCTGATCGTCGTCGACGCCTATTATGCCGACTCCATTCCCTTCCATCTGACCACACAGGAATTCCTCCGGGAATTGAAAAGCCGTCTCCAACCCGGCGGGCTGGTGGCCGCCAACCTCATCGGCGCCTTCGAAGGGCCAAAGAGCGAGGTCTTTCGCTCCCTTTACCGGACCTTCTCCAGCGTCTTCCCCACCCGTTATCTATTCCCAGTGCACTGGGATAAAGAAGCAGATCCGTCCCTCTTGCGCAATATCATCCTCATCGCCGGAGAAGGCCGGCCCCTGGACAGAAAGATCTTGCTCCAAAGGGCTCAGGAAATGGTGACCAACGGGCAAATCCAGGTACCTCGTCTCGCCACCTATGCCGCCAGTCTTTACCAGAACCCCGTCGCGGTAGGCGATGTGCCCCTTTTGACCGATGATCATGCTCCCATCGACAATTTACTTCGGTTTGACCCCCAGGGCGCGCGGTAGAGACAATAGATAAAGGGGCCGAAGTCTTTCCTTCCTTCGGCCCCCAGCGTTGGCCTTTCGGCACCTGGTTGCTGCCTGCCACCTGGCAGGATTATAGTAACGGCAAAAGATGGGCTGCGGATCGCCCGTTCAACCTTCCGCCCGGTATTTAAAAGCCTTCAAGCCGGCAAAGATACCGGAATCGTTCAGTTCTTCTTCCAGCCGCAGAAGCTGGTTGTATTTGGCGACCCGCTCCGTCCGGGCTGGTGCACCCGTTTTGATCATGCCGGCGTTGGTGGCCACCGCCAGATCGGCGATGGTGGCGTCTTCCGTTTCTCCCGAACGGTGGGAAATGACCGTGGTATAACCGGCGCGACGGGCCAAGTCCATAGTCTGGAGGGTTTCGGTAAGGGTGCCAATCTGGTTCAGTTTGATGAGGATGGAGTTGGCCACACCCCGGGCAATTCCGTCAGCCAGAAGGGACGGATTGGTGACAAAGATGTCATCGCCCACCAGTTGGATTCTGTCTCCCAACCGCCTGGTCAGTTCCTGCCAGCCCTCCCAGTCGTCCTCGGCCAGGCCGTCTTCGATGGAGATGATGGGATAGTCTTTGACCCACTGGCTGTAGAGCTCAATGAGCCCGGCTGAATCCATTTCCCGGCCTTCGCCGGCCAGGACGTAGCGGCCTTCCCGGTGGAATTCCGAGGCGGCGGGGTCAAGAGCCAGGAAAACCTCCCGGCCGGGGTTGAGGCCAGCCCGCTCAATGGCCTCCATAATGACGTCCAGGGCTTCGCGGTTGGAGCGTAAATCGGGGGCAAAACCACCTTCGTCGCCGACGGCCGTGCTGAGGCCCTTTTTCTTTAAAATGGCCTTCAGTTGATGGTAAACCTCAGCCCCATACCGCAGGGCCTCAAAGAAACTATAGGCCCCGGCGGGGACGATCATAAACTCCTGCAGATCCACGTTGTTGTCGGCGTGTTTGCCACCGTTCAGTATGTTCATCATCGGCACCGGGAGGAGGCGCGCTCCAACGCCCCCCAAATAGCGGTATAAGGGAAGGCCAACGGATTGGGCGGCCGCCTTGGCCACGGCCAGGGAGACCCCCAGGATGGCGTTGGCTCCCAAACGGCCTTTGTTTGGCGTTCCATCCAGGCCGATGAGGATCTCATCGATGGCCACCTGGTTCAAGGCGTCTTCCCCCACCACCTCGGGGGCGATCTCCTCCCGGATGTTGTGGACGGCCTTCTGGACCCCCTTCCCGGAATAGCGGGAGGCATCCCCGTCCCGCAGTTCCACGGCTTCTCTGGTGCCGGTGGACGCTCCGGAAGGAACGGCCGCCCGACCCATACTCCCATCTTCCAGGTAGACGTCGACTTCCACCGTGGGGTTGCCGCGAGAATCCAAAATCTCCCGGGCCCGGATCTCAGTGATGATGCTCAATCGGATCTCCTCCTTTACCATTGGTGACCAAAAGGGACTCCCGGTCCATCTCGGGCGGCTTTTCCAGCCCCAGAATCTCCAGGAGGGTGGGGGCAACATCGGCCAGGATACCGTCCCGGAGTGACGCGCCCCGCCTGGAATCGTCCACCAAAAGGCAGGGGACGGGATTGGAGGTGTGGGCCGTATGCGGTTCACCGGTGTCCGGATCGATCATCTGCTCGGCATTACCGTGATCGCCGACGATCATCACCGCCCCTCCCGCGGCGCGGACGGCGGTGATGACCTGCCCCAAACCCGCATCGACCACTTCGATGGCCTTGATGGCGGCTTCCAGCACTCCCGTGTGACCCACCATGTCGGGATTGGCGTAATTCAAAAGAAAGAAATCGAAGCGACCTTTGTTGATTTCCGCCACGACGGTGGCGGTAACTTCCGGAGCGCTCATTTCCGGCTTTAGATCATAAGTGGCCACCTTGGGAGAAGGGATGAGGATGCGCTCCTCCCCAGGGAAAGGTGTTTCTTCCCCCCCGTTGAAAAAATAAGTGACGTGGGCGTATTTCTCGGTTTCGGCAATCCGCAGTTGTTTTAGTCCGGCCCGGCTGATAACCTCCCCGAAAGTGTTGTGCAAAGACTGGGGCGGAAAGGCCGTGGGCAAAGGGAATTCCTCGTCGTATTGGGTGAAGCCGGCCAGATAGGCCGGAAGAAGGGCGTCGCTCCCCCGCGGAAAACCCGCAAACTGCCGGTCAGCCAGGGCCCGGGTGATCTGACGAGCCCGGTCCGCCCGGAAATTGAAAAAGATCACGCTGTCCCGCGGTCCTATGGTGGCCAGGGGACGTAATCCCGTGGCGGCCGGCGAACTCTCCGGCGGCGCGGCCTCCTCTTGACCCACCGGCCCCCGACGCCCTGCCCCCGTTTCGGCCAGGACGCGGATCGGACCTCCGACCGCATCCAGCTTTTCTCTGGCCACCAAAACCACCGGCTTCACAAATTCATCGGTCTCGCCGCGCTCATAGGCCCGCTCGACGGCGGCTACGGGATCGTGGGCCGGCTCACCGCGGCCGTACACCATAGCCTCATAGGCCAGTCTGGTCCTCTCCCAACGCTTGTCCCGGTCCATGGCGTAATAACGTCCCATGACGGTGGCGACCTGACCGACGCCTTTTTCCCGCATCACCCGCAGGAGTTCTTCCAGATAACCCCGTCCACTGGTCGGCGGGGTATCGCGACCGTCCAAAAAAGCGTGGACAAAGACGCGGTTAAAACCCCGCCGCCGGGCCAGCTCCAATAAGGCATAAAGGTGTTCCTGGTGGCTGTGGACGCCGCCGTCCGAAAGCAGGCCCAGGAGATGAACCGCCCCTCCACTGGTTTCCGCCAGTTCAAAGGCCTTCAAAAGCACCGGATTTTCGAAAAAACGCCCCGTTTTGATGCTCTTTGTGATCCTGACCAGATCCTGATAAACAATCCGTCCTGCCCCGAGATTCAGATGCCCAACATTGGAATTCCCCATCTGGTCCTCGGTTAAGCCCACCGCCTCCCCGTGGGCCAGAAGTTGAGCGTGCGGATAATCCCGGTAAAGCCAGTCCATCACCGGCGTCCGGGCCAGGCGGATGGCATTACCCTTTTTGGCTGGGGAAAGACCCCAACCATCCAATACGATTAATCCCAGCGGTCTGGGTCGCTTTTGCATCCTTTATCCTTCCTTCAAGCCTTGACGATGGCGGCAAAGGTCTCCGGAGACAGGCTCGCCCCGCCGACCAGAGCCCCGTCAATATCCGGTTCTTGCAAAAAAGCGCTGACGTTTTCCGGGGTAACACTCCCCCCGTACTGGATCCGCACCTGGCCGGCAGCCTCCTCTCCGTAAAGCTCCGCCACCGTCCGGCGGATTAGCCCAGCTACGGCCTGAGCGTCATCCGGGCGCGCGGCCCGGCCCGTCCCAATGGCCCAAACGGGCTCGTAGGCGATGACCAGACTGGTTACAGCCGCCGGGCTGACGCCAGCCAGGGCATTCGTAACCTGCCTTTTGATTACGGCCTCTGTCTCGCCCTGCTCCCTTTCGGCCAGAGTCTCGCCGACGCAAAGAATGGGCAGAAGATCGTGGGCAAAGGCGGCGCGGATTTTGCGATTTACTACTGCGTCGGTTTCCGCAAAATACTGGCGCCGTTCCGAATGTCCCACGATGACGTACTGGCATCCGGCGTCCTTGAGCATGAGCGGTGAGACCTCACCAGTGAAGGCACCTTTTTCCTCCCAGTGCAAGTTCTGGGCACCCAACTTGATCCAGCTGCCCTCCAGGGCCTCTTTTACCGCCCGCAAGTGGGGAAAAGCCGGACAAATGACCACCTCACGCTCCTTTTGCCCCTGGACCAGGGGCAAAAAAGCCAGGACGAAGCCGACGGCTTCCGCCGCCAGCTTATTCATCTTCCAGTTGGCGGCCAGAATCATCCGCCGTGACTTTTCTTCCGGCAAAATGATCACCCCCTTGTTTGCCCCCTCACTGGTCCTCGAGAGCGGCCGCCCCGGGTAATTCCTTACCTTCCAAGAACTCGAGGGCCGCTCCCCCTCCCGTGGAGATGTGGGTGATCTGGTCGGCCACGCCGGCCTTTTCCACCGCCGCTATTGAGTCTCCACCGCCGATGACCGTTACCGCCCCGGAGCTGGCCACCGCCTTCGCCATGGCGATGGTTCCGGCGGCAAAAGGTTCCAGTTCAAAGACGCCCAGCGGTCCGTTCCAGAAGATTGTCCGGGCCTGGCCGATGGCCCGGCCAAAACTCTCCCTGGCCGCCGGTCCGATGTCCACAACCATCCAGTCGGCGGGGATCTCCCGGGCAGAGACGACCCTGTGCTCGGCCTCCGCCGAAAAGGCGTTGGCCACGACCACATCCTCTGGCAGGAGGAGGGAAATCCCCCTGGCGGAAGCCCGCTCCAGGATGGCCCGCGCCTGATCCACCCGGTCTGGTTCCACCAGGGACTTCCCCACCCCCAAACCCTGGGCTAAAAAGAAGGTATTGGCCATGCCCCCGCCAATAATTAGGGTATCCACCTTTTCCACCAGGTTTTCCAAAACCCCGATCTTGTCCGAAACCTTGGCTCCGCCGATGAGGGCCAGAAAAGGACGTTTGGGATTCCCCAGGATCTCCCCCAGGGCCTGCAGTTCCTTTTCCATGAGAAAACCGGCCACCGCCGGCAGATATTGGGCCACTCCGGCCGTCGAGGCATGGGCGCGGTGGGCCGCCCCAAAGGCGTCGTTGACGTAGAGATCGGCCAACTCTGCCAGTTGCCGGGCAAAGGCCGGGTCGTTTTTTTCCTCGCCCGGGTAGAAACGAACGTTTTCCAGAAGGATCACCGAAGCGGGGTCCTTTTCTCGGGCCTGGGCAATGGCCTCTTTTACCGCCGGTCCAACGCAGTCATCCAGTTTCGTCACCGGTCTTCCCAGAAGTTCCTGCAGGCGCTTGCCCACCCCCGTCAGGCGGTATTTGTCCTCCGGCCCGCCCTTCGGGCGACCGAAATGTGAGGCCAGGATGACGGTAGCCCCGTGGTCCAAAAGGTAACGAATGGTCGGTAAAGCCCCGCGAATCCGGCTGTCATCGGTTATGTTCCCGGCCTTATCTACCGGCACATTGAAGTCGACGCGGACCAAAACCCTCTGGCCACGGACGTCGACGTCCCGAAGCGTTTTTTTCTTCATCTTAAATCACCTTACAGTCCCTTCTCCACCAGGAATTCGACCAGATCAACCAACCTGGTGGAATAACCCCATTCGTTGTCGTACCAGGCCACGACCTTGACCAGGTTCCCTTCCACGACCATGGTCGAACCGCCGTCCACGATGGAAGAGGCCGGGTTACCCTTGAAATCCACCGAGACGAGGGGTTCGTCGCAGTAGGCCAGAATCCCTTTCAATTCCCCTTCGGCCGCTCGTTTCATCGCGGCGTTGACCTCGTCAGAAGTGGTGGGCCGTTTGACCTCGGCCACCAGGTCCGTCACTGAGACCGTCGGCGTAGGAACGCGCAGAGAAAAGCCGTTCAATTTCCCTTTCAGTTCGGGTAAGACCAGACCAATGGCCTTGGCCGCCCCGGTAGTGGTCGGAATGATGGAAAGGGCCGCCGCCCGCGCCCGCCGCAGATCCTTATGGGGAAGGTCCAGAATCCGCTGATCATTGGTGTAGGAGTGAACGGTAGTCATTAAGCCCTTCACGATGCCGAAATTGTCGTGGAGGACTTTGGCAATGGGAGCCAGGGAATTGGTGGTGCAAGAAGCATTGGAAATGATGTGGTGCTTGGCCGGGTCATAGCTGGTATGGTTGACGCCGAGCACGATGGTGATGTCCTCGCCCTTGGCCGGAGCAGAAATGATGACCTTTTTTACCCCGCCTCCGGCCAGGTGGAGAGCCGCTTTCTCCCGGTCGGTGAACTTGCCGGTGGATTCAATGACTACATCCACGCCCAACTCGTTCCAGGGGATCTGCGCCGGGTCGGTCTTGGCGAAAACCTTGATTCTTTGCCCGTTCAGGATGATGCTGTCCTCTTCCGCCCGCACGTCGGCGTTGAGAAGGCCGTAGTTGGAGTCGTACTTCAAGAGGTGAGCCAGCGTTGCCGCATCGGTGATGTCGTTGACGGCCACCACCTGAAGGTTGGGCCGGCCCAGGGCGATCCGGGTGAAACGCCGTCCGATGCTGCCAAAACCGTTGATGCCAATCCTGACTGTCATAAAACAACACTCCTTTCGCTATGGGTAGTTCTCGGTGACCTGGAATGAGATTGATTGTTTCCGCCAAGATAGGGTAGACTGAAATGGTTGTTTTCTGCCAAGATTGGGCACCAGCGGCGCCGGCTACCTGGCAGAAGGTTGTCCAGGACACTATCAAGGGCGAATGGGATGAAAGACAGTTGGTGGCGGCTGGACGCCTTTGCGCTAAGGACCCGTTTCACTACTTCCTCGGCTCCACCAGCAAGGCTACCACGCTCACGCTGCCCACTAGTGATAGGCGCTGGCGTAGTCGCCTCTTCTCCTATTGCGCCACGTATGCGCCAAGGGATCCTCCTTAGATGCTCGGGCAACTGCAAAAGAAGCCCCCTGTCCTGCTCCCCTGGCGCCCTCGGCTGGGCCCAGCGCCCCGGTGCTTGATTATCAGGTCACTTGGGTGCAGCCGGGTGAGGGTCCACTATGTTTCTGGCCGCCGCTTCGTCCACCACCAGGAACTGGTGACGGCCGGCCAAAAGGACGCTCCTGATGGCCGGGGCCTTGGCCGCGCCCCCGGCCACCGCCATCCGCCAGGGTATCCCCGGCAGGTCCTCAAAACGCAATCCGGCACTGGGAACGACCTGCACCACCTCTCCTTCCCGGGAAAAATAATAACCGAAAGCCTCCCCCAGGGCGCCACGGCGCCGCAAGGTTTGGATTTCTTCCTCAGAAGCGCCACGGCGGTGGGCCATTTCCTCGGCCAAACCGACGCCGTGGACTAAAATCTGGGCCGAACGGATGAGTTCCAAGAGCTCGCGTAAATGTGGATCCTGGACTAAGGCCGCCGCACTCTGCTCCGGCAGAAAGTCCGGCAGGTGCAAGAGCCGGTAAGCTGCCCCCAAACGACGGGCCAATTCCCCGGCAATGGTGTTGGCCTGAATCTCGATCTCTTCGCCCAACCCGCCCCGGGCCGGGACCACCACCAGGTCCCCATCCACAGCCAGAGGCGTCGCCGCCCGGGCCACCTCGGCCATGGTCGTCCCCCCGGAAACGGCCACCACCACCCGTTTCTCTCCTTCCCGCAGCCGTCGCTCGATGAGGGTTTTCAAAAGGCGCGCCGCGGCCCGCCCCAGTTGCCGCTTCGTCCCCAGAGGCGTACCCACCTCGTCCGGAACGATGATCACCTCTTGCAGGTTGAACTCCGCCCGGAGGGCATCGGCCAGTCTTTCCCCGCCGCGCAATCCTAACAGGTACTCGTCAAGGGCATCGAGGATATTCTCGCCCTCTGCCGTCAGGGTCACCCCGCGCTGGTCCTGCTCCAGAAGACCCTGTCCTTTAAGAAATTCCAGTTCGCTGCGCAGGCTGCGTTCATTGACCCGCAACAGTCCGCTCAAAGTCCGCCGTCCTACCGGCCCCCAAGAGAGGGCTGCCCGGAGGATGCCATGCCGGAGGCCAATGGCCGCCACCGACTCCGGTGCTAATAAACGTTGCAAGCGGTAAACTTCCTGGACTTCCACAAAAACCTCCCCGAAAAACAAACGCTCTATTCCTTCATTGCCCAAAAAAGCCCATTCTAAAACGCCGGACAGGAGAAAGGACCGGCGCTGGCGTTGGAAAGGGACCAAGCTGATGACCCGCTGCCTCGGCCGACCATTTCTCCCCGCGGCGGTACCGGGACTTTTCCGTTCCCGCCTGTAACTTTTTTGTCCCGCTACCATTATAGAAAAAGCCCGCTCTGGGGTCAAGATGGAAAAGGGGAGCCAAACCAACAAAAAAATCCGCACAAAAATCACCACAAAAAGGTCGATAACGAAGGGAAGGATGTGTTAACACAAGCACTTGGGCCTACCTTTATGGCCCACCCGTCGCTGCCCTGGAAGAGCAGTGCTTCTTGAGCCGGAGTATCCATTTCCTGTGTCTGGGTTTGTCAATATGTCGTGGTAGCTCGCCTCATCCATGTCCTAAAAACGTCTAACAACCCCAGCGCGGCATTTCTCCTGGGGCCGCGGTGTTTGCCGGTAAAGGAGCACTTGCTACCGATCGCCTTTTTTCCATAAAGTACTGGTAGGGCCGCTTCTTTAGGCCAGCCGTTTCCGCCGCGCCGAAGGAGGAATGTCGGCTTCCATCCGGTACTTGGCCACCGTACGGCGGGAGATGTCGATGCCGGCGGCCTGGAGTTTTTCCGCGATCCTCTGGTCGCTGAGAGGATGCCGCGGATCCTCTTGCTCCACCAGTTCTTTGATTAATCGCTTGACCGTGCGGGAAGAGACTTCACTGCCGGTTTCCCTGGGCAAGCCCCCCGAGAAAAAGAATTTCAGTTCAAATAGCCCCCAGGGCGTCTGCATGTACTTCCCGGCGATGGCCCGGCTCACCGTCGATTCATGCAGGCCGAGTTCTTGGGCCACCTGTCGCAAAGTCAGCGGTTTTAAGTGTTTCATCCCCAAATCGAAGAAGGGGCGTTGTAACCGGACCAGACTTTCGCAAACGCGGTAGAGGGTCAGGCGTCGCTGTTCGATACTCTTCAAGATGAACAGGCCGGCCTTCAACTTTTCCTGAAGGTAACGCCGCACCTGGGGATCGACGCTGGCCCCCTGTTCCAGGAGACGGTGGTAGTAACGGCTGATGCGGAGTCGCGGGAAAAGGGTATCATTGACTAAAATGACGTACTCCCCGTTGACCGCTTCTACGGTCACATCGGGAACGAGGTAACCGGTCTGCCGGGTTGGAGCAAAACGGCGGCCCGGTTTTGGATCGAGACGGCGGATTAGATCGATGGCTTCCTGCAGCTCGGCCAACGAAACCTGCAGGGTGGCCGCCAGGTACTGATAGCGCCCGGCTGCCAGATCCTCCAGTCCCCGTTCGACCAGTCGCCGCGCCAGCTCCCGTGGGCCGTCGCCGTCTCCTTCTAGCTGTAAAAGCAAGCACTCCGCCAGGTTGCGCGCGCCGACGCCGGGTGGATCAAAACCCTGGATCACCCGGAGCACCGCCAGCACCCGCTCGGGAGCCACGTCAAAGGTGGCCGCCACCTCCGCGGGATCGCAGCGCAGATACCCATTTTCGTCAAGACAACCGATTAGAAATTCACCCAGCCGCCGCTCCAGTCCTGTCAGGGGCGAAAGCCAAAGCTGCAGCTTGAGATGTTCCGCCAAGGTGGTCCCCGGGACAAAGGCCGGTTCCGGTCGCTCCCGCGGCGCCCTCTGGGCAAACCCCAGATCGCTGGAGTCAGAAAAATAATCCAACCACTCGATTTCTTCTTCGGCCCCTGCCTCGGGCTCAGAGTCCGGCAGTTCTTCCTGGACCTCCAAAAGAGGATTATTCAACAGTTCCTGGCGTAAAAAGGTATTTAACTCCAGGGCCGGAAGCTGTAAAATAGCCACCGCTTGCTTCAGTAGCGGCGTCATAATCAGGCGTTGCTTCTGTTCCAACCCCAGGCTCAATTCCATATGGGCCAGCTCCCGTGAAAGCGAATCGTGGCCTTCCTCAGGCAAAGCTCCTATTTCAATATATTCTCCTCCGTTAGTCCATTTTCCTGCCGCCAGGCCGCGGAAAGAATTAGCCGGGGAGGTCACCCCGGCCAGAAGAACCCTGGAAGAAGCCTCAGTATGGCAGCGAATAGATCGCCGAACGGCACACAGACTGCTCCGAGCCAGTTCGCTTGGTTTATAGCGTAAACAAGCTACTTGCGTGGAATCTAAAAGGATCGTTAACCCCCGGCAGCCGTCTGTCCCCCGGCAGGAATCCCTCAGGAAAGCATGACAATGTATCTGCGGAAGGTACAAGACAAGAGACCATTGTCCTCAAGCATTTTGTCCTTTATCCATCAAGTTATGCAGCTCCCGCCGCACCCCGGTAACCATATAGATGATCCACTCGCCAAGATTGGTGGCGTGATCGGCAATCCGTTCCAGATGCGACCCCACGAAAAGGAGCTGCGTGGCCTGGCGGATGGTCTTGGGGTCTTCCATCATGTAGGTGAGGAGCTCCCGAAAGACCTGGGAATAAAGGTGGTCCACTTCTTCATCGTCGGCGATCATGGCCATGGCCAGGTTGGTATCGCGGCGGACGTAAGCCGTTAAGGCATCCCGAACCATCTTTTGCGCTATTTCCGCCATCCGGGGCACATCCACCAGGGGTTTGATCAGAGGTTGACCCTCGAGGCGGATGGTAACCCGCGCAATGTCGACGGCGTGGTCGGCCATGCGCTCCAGGTCGGTGACGATCTTCAAGGCCGTCCCGATGACCCGCAGGTCGGAGGCCATTGGCTGCTGCAGGGCCAACAGCCGCAGGCACTTTTTCTCGATCTCCAACTCCATATCGTCAATGGTATCGTCGCCCTTAATGACCTCGTTGGCCAAATCCGAGTCTTTCATGGCCAGGGATTTTACCGCTTTGTAAATGGCCTCTTCAACTAAAGTGCCCATCTTGAGGATTAACTGTTGCAGCTCTTCCAGTTCGCTCTGAAAGGATTGCCTTGTGGTCATTTTTCATCTCCCTTTGCCCTAATTTGAAGCTCAACCGAAGCGACCAGTGATGTAATCCTCAGTCCGCTTGTCCGCTGGATTGGTAAAGATCTGGTCGGTGATGCCGCATTCCACCAGTTCCCCGTTGAGGAAAAAACCGGTGTCGTCGGAAACACGGGCTGCCTGCTGCATGTTGTGCGTCACGAGCACAATGGTGTATTTGCTCTTCAATTCATGGATCAGGTCCTCGATCTTGGAGGTGGAAATTGGATCCAGGGCGGAAGCCGGTTCATCCATCAAGAGGACTTCCGGTTCCACGGCCAGGGCCCGCGCTATACACAGGCGCTGTTGCTGCCCGCCCGACAGGGTCAGGGCAGAGCGATTCAATTTATTTTTGACCTCATCCCACAAGGCCGCCGCCTTCAGGCTCTTCTCCGCAATCTCTTTTAGCACCCGCGGATTTTTCTCTCCGTGTATCCGCGGGCCATAGGTGACGTTGTCCAGGATGGACATCGGAAAAGGATTCGGACGCTGAAAAACCATTCCCACCCGGCGGCGGAGGTGGACCACGTCGACCTTGGGATCATAAATGTTTTCCCCGTCCAAAAGAACCCGCCCGCTAACCCGGGCGCCTGGGATGAGTTCGTTCATCCGGTTCAGCGACCGCAGAAAGGTCGATTTTCCGCAGCCGGAGGGGCCAATGAGGGCGGTTATCCTGTTTTTCCGGATGTTGATATTGATGTTCTTTAAGGCCTGGAAGCCGCCATAGTAGACGCTCAGGTTCTTGACTTCTATAATATTCCCTCCATCGGCCACTTGGCAACCACTTTTATTTTCGAAGGTTGGAATTATTCGCATTTTGGCTCTCCCCCCTGTCGTAACCCATTAGCGCGACTGCCCCCCGGTGAGACGCCGGTGCAAAAGACGAGTCGGTACGCCTAAGAAAAGATTGAAAAAAAGGACGGCGATGATCAACAGGGCGGCCGCCCCGTCGGCAATCCTGGCCGCGTCGGGGACCAAACCCTCAGCTCGCACATACCAAAGATGAACGGCCAGGGTCTCGCCGGAATTGAAGAGATCAAAATTGAAAAGAGAGCGGGAAGCGCTGGTCCCGGCCGTATAGATCAAAACAGCCGTCTCGCCCAAGGCCCGTCCGGCCGTGAGAGTTATCCCCGTCAGGATCCCCGGTAGCGCCGCCGGAATGACCACCCGGCGGATGGTCTGCCACTGCGTCGCCCCCAGGGCCAGGCTGGCTTCCCGGTAGGACTGAGGCACCGCGCGCAGGGCTTCTTCTGTAACCCGGACCAAAAGGGGAAGATTGAGCAAAGCCAGGGTTAGGGCTCCCCCGAGAATGGTGAAGCCCAGGCCAAAAAAATTGACAAATATGATCATCCCGAAAAGGCCCAACACTATGGACGGCACCGTGGCCAGGCTTTCCACACTCAACCGGACCAGATCGGTCAAACGGGAAGGCCGGGCATATTCGGCCAGATAAATGCCCGTCCCCAAACCGACGGGAAGGGAAAAGAGAAGGGAGAGAAAAAGAAGGTAAAAGGAATTGAAAAGCTGCGGCCCCACTCCTCCCCCGGCTTCCAACTCCCGTGGCGGACTGGTGAGAAACTGCCAGTTCAAAACCGGCAGCCCCCGCACCAGGACGTAAAGAAGAAACCAGGCCAGGATTATGATGAGGGAAAGGGCGGCTAGAGTAAGAACGGCCGTAGCCACCCGGTCGGCACGTTTGGCGGACAATCTAACCCCTCCCCAGTAAACAACTACCGCAAAAACTACTCTCCCCCGTCACCCCTAACCGGGTTGCTCAGGTCAAACGGCCCCGGGAAATGAGGCGGATGATCAGGATTAAGGCCAACGAAATCAAAAGGAGCACTAAAGCCATGAGGAAAAGGGCGTTGTTCCAGGTGGAGCCGAAAGGCGTGTTGGCCATTTCCACAACGATTTCACTGGTCAAAGCGGAGGTTGGGGTAACCAGGCTTTGCGGAAATTGCGGCGTGTTCCCGATCAACATCTGAACCGCCATGGTCTCGCCGATGGCTCGCGCCATGGCCAAGACCACGGCCGTCAGAATGCCGGGCCGGGCCGCCGGAAGTAAGACCTCCCAAATGGTCTGCCAGCGCGTCGCCCCCAAGGCTAGAGAGGCTTCTTCCAGGCTCACCGGGAGAGCCCGCAGGGCATCCTCACTAATGGAGACCAAAGTGGGCAGGATCATGATCCCCAGGACCAAGGCCGCCGGCAAAAGGCCAAAACCGCTGGTTCCCGTCCACCGCTGTAAAGCCGGGACGAGAACGGTCAAACCAATCCAACCATAAACCACGGACGGAATCCCCACGAAGAGATCGGTGGCCGTCCGCAGGAGGTCGCGCATCGGCGCATTGGCAATCTTGGCCATGTAAATGGCTGCAGCCAAACCCAGAGGGGTTCCAAAGAGTAGGGCCAAAAAAGTTACCCCGAGGGAACCCAAAATAAAGACCAATGCCCCATATTGGCCGTTGGTGGGATTCCAGTGGGGGCTGAGAAAAAACTCCTGCCAGGAGACGTCGCGGAAGGTGAGCAATCCCTGGCGTCCCACAAAGCTGACGATGGCCAGGATGGTCAGAATGACCAGAACGGACGCCCCCAGCAACGCCGTGGCCATAAAGCGGTTTTGGTAACGCACAGTGGACATGGCTATCCCCTCGCGGGATCTATTTTTTTACCTGCATCTTGCTGACCGGAATAAAGCCGGTTTGTTCGACGTATTTACCCTGAAACTCCGGGCTCAAAACGTAGTCAATGAAGGCTTTGGTCGCCCCTTTGGGCTCTCCCTTGGTGTAAAAGTGCTCATAGGTCCAGATGACGTACTTGCCGGTGGTGACGTTTTCAGGCGTGTACTTCACCCCGTTATAGGCTAAGGGCTTCACCGAATTATTGAGATAAGCTGCGTCGACGTAGCCGATGGCTCCGGCCGTCTTGGCCACTACTTCCCGCAAGGCCCCATTGGAATCCTGGACCACGGCCGCGGTCGTAAAATCTTGCCCCTTTAAAACGATCTCGGTAATGGTGGCGCGTGAACCCGAGGCCCTGGTCCGGGTGACCACGGTGATTTTCTCGTCTTTGCCGCCCACTTCTTTCCAATTCGTGATCTTCCCCGTAAAGATGTCACGGGCCTGGGCCTCCGTCAGGTTATCCACCGTCACCCCCGGATTGACGATAATGACAAAGGGGGCTACGGCCACCTGAAAGTCTACCAGACCTTTATCTTTATATTCACCCGTCGCCATCACGTCCGACATCCCGATGTCCACGTTGCCGGACGCCACCTGGTTCAACCCGGTAAAAGAGCCTCCCCCACTGACGTTAATGGTGACGCCTTTGTTCTTCTGCATGAATAACTCCGCCGCCTGCTTGGCCATAGGTAAAAGGGCCGTGGAACCCGTCAACGTCACCTTGCCGGTGATGGTTTGTTCAGAATCACCTTTTTTGGCTCCACAACCCACCAGCAGGCTCACTATTAAGAGCGATACGGCCAGGATTCTTAAGCCACGGCTTGCCTTCATTTCCACTTTCCTCCCTCTTTCTCTGTCCTTCCGGGATTATGATAACAGGGATTTGTTAATGTTAAACGATGAACAATGTTAAGAAAGTGTTAAGAGGCGCCAGACGAAAGGCCGCCGGCGATCACTCCGGCCCGGACCCGCGCCAACCCGCCGGGCGAGGATGGGCTTTTTTCAAAAGGAAATGTATCTTTGTCCCCTTGCCCACTTCGCTCTCCGCCCAGGTTCGACCACCGTGAGCTTCGACGATATGTTTGACGATGGCCAGGCCCAGACCGGTCCCACCGGTGGCCCGACTGCGGTCTTTATCCACCCGGTAAAAACGTTCGAAGATACGCGCCAGATCCTTCCTCGGAATTCCTATCCCCGTATCCCAGACCGTCACCATGACCTGGGTGGCTTTCTCTTCCGCCGTCACCCCTACTTTCCCCCCCGCGGGGGTATACTTGAGGCTGTTGTCGAGGAGGTTGGTTAAGACCTGAGCGATTTGGTCCGGGTTGGCTTCCACCGGAGGCAAATCCTTGGGCAAATCCGCCTCCAGGGTCACCCCCGCTTTCGCCGCCGCGGAAGCCAGTAGGCTGATCACCCGGTTGACCACCGGCCCTAGCTCCACCGCCTGTTTTTTGATTTGAACACCTTCGGCCTCCAGGCGACTCAGGTCTAAAAGATCGTTGATGAGGCGGATCAAGCGCCCGGCTTCCTGATCGATGATCCCGATGAAACGGCGGGCATTTTCCGCATCTTCCAGGGCACCCTCGAGCAAGGTTTCGGCGAAACCCTTGATGGAGGTCAAAGGTGTCAAAAGTTCATGGGAGACATTGGCCACGAAATCCCGGCGGATCCGGTCCAACTTCTCCCGCTGGCTGATATCGCGCACCACCAAAATCGCCCCGGTGACCAGCCCTTCCTCGTTTTTGACCGGCGCCAGGTAGGCCTCGAGTAACTTTTCATCGGGATAAAAGATCTTCAACTCCTGGACGGTGGGAGCACCGGTGCTCAAAACCAGATCCAATTTCCCGTCCAGTTCGGCACTGTGGAATAATTCCAGGTGGTGCCGGTCCAGCACCTCTTCGTTTTCCAGACCAAAGATCTCCCGACCGGCCCGGTTTACCAGAAGAACTCGTTTTCTGGCATTGACCATGATCACACCGTCAACCATATTGGCCAAAATGGCTTCCAATTGGGTCTTCTCCTGGTAGGATTCATCCAGACGTTGTCGCAAGGAGGCCATCATCCGGTTCAGCTTGGTCCCCAGGCCGTCTAATTCTTCATCCAGTTCCAGGTAGACGTTTTGTCTTAAATCGCCCTTTTGGATCCGGTCTATGGCCGCCCCGATATCGCTGAGAGCCAGGTCGATGGCATGCAGGGTCCGCGCGAGGAGATAGAAGGAAATGGCCAGAGCCAAAACGAAGAGGCTCCAAAAAATCCAGGTCAAAGCGCCCGCCGGCCAGCGTTCCAGGGGAAGAAAAAAGAGGAGGATGGAAAAAACAAAAAGTATTCCGAAAGGAAAAAAGAGGGCAAAGACCAGACGACGCGGCCAGGTTCTCATGGGTCTTAACCTCCGTCCTGCTTGAACCGGTAACCAATGCCACGCACCGTCTCCAAAAAGCGCGGTTCAGCCGGATTGTCGCCCAGCTTTTCTCTTAAGTGACGAATGTGAACATCTACCGTCCGCAGATCGATGTAGGCATCGCTCCCCCGGATGGTTTCCAAAAGGGCCTCCCGGGAAAAGACGCGGCCCGGGTGGGTCGCCAAAAGGCGCAACACTTCAAACTCCGTCGGGGTTAGCTCGACCGCACGTTCGCCCACCTGCACGGCATGTCGATCCAGATCAATGACGAGGTCGCCCCGTTTGACCACCTTTCCTTCCGGATCCGTCTCCTGTCGCCCCCGCCGCCGCAAGACGGCCTTCACCCGCGCCACCAATTCCCGGGGACTAAAGGGCTTGGTGACGTAATCATCGGCACCGATCTCCAGACCCAAAATCCGGTCGATTTCGTCCTTTCTGGCCGTGAGCATGATGATGGGGGCGCTCAGCTCTCGGGATAAAATCCGGCAAACCTCAAAACCGTCCAAACCGGGAAGCATCACGTCCAGGATAATCGCGTCCGGCTTCTCGGCCCGGGCCACCTGGATGGCCTGGATCCCGTCATAAGCCACGACGGTCTTAAAACCTTGCTTCTCCAAATTGAAGACGACCAGTTCGACGATGGACTTCTCGTCGTCCACCACCAGGACCTTCTCCGGCAAAACCATCATCCTTTACTCAGGTAAAATAGCCCGGTCCTATCGGCGGCCGCAGAGCATCATCTAGCCCAGAGCATCGTTGCTAGCCCTTCGTGGCTGGATTCTCTTCAAAGACGAGGCGGCGGGCAGCCAGATTGATGGCCAGGACATTAAGAGCGGTCATGTATTCGACCATCTCTTTAACCTGTCGCTGACCCTGCTCCAGGACGGCCGGGATCTCATAACCATACTTGACCGCCACATCCACATTGATCTCGACGCCGTCGATCCGCGATTCGACCAAAACCTTCAAGACGCGGGCCACTCCCGGGATGCCCAACACCACCCGAGCAGCAACGGAAGCCACCACGGTATCGGCAATATAAAACTTCCCCAGCGAACTGAAGGTGGGCCGCACCACCGATTTTTCAATGACCAGGCTTCGAGCCGCTGACTCGGCCTTGGGGCGTAAGAAAAAACGCAGCGGGTCAACCAGGTAACCGGAAAAGGTCTTCTTCACTTCCAAAGTCGGGGCCGGGATGACGTGCTTACCCTGCTCCCGGCGAATCTTCATGGCTCGCCGTATTTCCTCGGCAGTGGCCACCTGCTCAATGCTAATGACCCTGGTCGGGGCCGGGAGGCTCAACCTCTCGGCGATCTTTTCCACCATCCCTAAAGACGTGCCCAGGATTAATACCCGGCGGGGATTTAATTCCAAGACCCGTTCTTTTACCTCGCGGGCGTGTTCGGGGTCAACAAAGAGGGCCCGTTTTACGGCGGCCACCCGGGTGGCCTCCCGTTTGGCCGATTTCCCGGCCAGGATTTTACTGTCCTTAATCAAGAGGCCATCATCAATGATGGCGTCTGCTTCTTGCTCGTAAGCCACCAGCTGGGCCCGGTGACTCTTCCCGGTACCGCTGGCCCCCACTAGAGCAATAACCTCCATTTTCATCCCACACTACATCCGCAATTTGACTTACCAAAGGTTGGCGGCCCGGCCCCAGGCAGTCGCTTGTCGTTCGCGTCGGTAACGACTTCAGGCCTTGTTGGTGCCCTCACGCCAGGAGGTGGACCCATCCTGTAAGACCTCTTCCAGTTCCCGACTGGTCGAACCCATGGCCGCCAAGAGGGAACGCAATTTTTCCAGGGCCAGGGCCTGGGCCGGCGCCCCGTTGGCCAGGGTTCCTAAGACCCGCACCAGGCGCTGGTATTCCCTCTCCAAAGCCTCTAACCCCTTCTGGACCGTTTCGCCTTCCGCGGGCGCTTCCCCCAGGGAGGACGGGAAGGCTCGGCCAGAAACGACGGGCCAGGAGAAGCTTTCCCCCAAACGCGGCCGGGTTACCGCCAGATTAAAACGCCGCTGGATTTCCGCGGACAGAACTTCCATGGCCTTTTCTTCACCGTGCACTAAGAAGACGCGGCCCGGTTTTTGATCCATCGCTGCGAGGAAAGCCAGGAGATCGCCCTGGTCGGCGTGGGCCGAATAACTCTGGAGCGAATACACCCGGGCCCGCACCAGGATTTCTTCACCGAAGATGGTGACTTTTTTGGCCCCTTCCAGGATCCGCCGTCCCAAAGTCCCGGCCGCCTGGTAACCGACGATGATCACCGCGGACTCCGGACGCCAGAGATTGTGTTTCAGGTGATGCTTAATCCGGCCGGCTTCAGCCATCCCGCTGGCCGAGATGATGACCGCCCCGTTGACCTCATTGAGGGCCTTGGATTCATCTACCGTCCTGGTGTAATGCAATCCGGGGAAGTCAAAGGGGTCGTCCCCTCTGGCCAAAAGGTTTTTGGTCTCTTCGTCGAAAACCTCGGGGAAATGGCGAAAAACGTCGGTGGCCGAGACGGCCAGTGGACTATCGACATAGATGGGCACGCGGGGGATTTTCCCCTGCTCCACCAAAAGATTCAGTTCATAAACCACTTCCTGGGTCCGTTCGAGGGCAAAGGCCGGGATGATGACATTCCCGCCCCGCCGGACCGTCTCCTGGACGATGGCGGCCAGTTGGTCCAGCCTTTCCCCTTTGCCTTCGTGTCTCCGGTCACCGTAGGTCGACTCCAGGACAAGAACGTCGGCGCGGGCCACCGTTTCCGGATCGCGGACGATGGGCTGATTTTTCTGTCCGAGATCACCGCTGAAATAAACGATGAAGGGTTCGCCAGCAGGGCCATCCCCTTCTGCCACCTTGTCCGGCTCCTTTGCTCTTTCGTTAGCCGGGGTAGAACGGCCGCCTGGCCAGAGCCGGAATTCAATACTGGCGGAACCCAGAATGTGTCCGGCATCCCGGAAGACCACCTGAACCCCGGGTCCGAGATCGACCGGCCGGTCATAAGAGACCGGGGAGATATGGGGTAAACAGGCCAGGACGTCATCACTGGTGTAAAGGGGCTCTAAGAGGGGCAAGCCGGCGCGGGTCCTCTTTCGATTTTGCCATTCCACCTCCATGGCCTGGAGGTGAGCGCTGTCCAGGAGGACCAGGCGCAAAAGGGCAGCCGTCGGCGGGGTGCAGAGCACCGGTCCCTGAAAACCCCGTCGGTAAAGGAGGGGGAGACGGCCCACGTGGTCATTGTGGGCATGGGTAAGCAAAACATACCTGATCTCCCGCGGATCAAAGGGGAAGGGGGCGTAGTTTTTTGCTTCCAGCTCCTCGTCCCCCTGAAAGACGCCACAGTCCACCAGGATCTTGCCGGCAGGGGTATCTACCAGAAAACAAGACCCCGTTACCGTCCGCGTTGCGCCGAAGAAGCTAATTTCCACATCGATTTCCTCCTGCAAGTTTCGGCAAGGTCAAGGCGCGCGGCGAGGGCCCAGGGCCTTCGCGATCGGCCGCGAAGTCTAACCTAAATGTTGAAGCGGAAATTAATGATGTCGCCATCCTGGACCACATAATCTTTGCCTTCCAGGCGTAAAAGCCCCTTCTCCCGCACTTTAGCCATGCTCCCCAAACTGAACAAGTCGTTGAAACTGACTACCTCGGCCCGAATAAACCCGCGTTCAATGTCCGAGTGGATTTTCCCGGCAGCCGTCCGGGCAGTAGTGCCAGCCTTAATGGTCCAGGCCTTCACCTCGTCTTCACCGGCTGTAAGAAAAGAAATCAATCCCAGATGGTGATAGACGGCGCGGGCCAGGCGTTGAATCCCCGTCTCCTGGAGACCCAGGTCGGCCATGAACGCCTGCCGGTCTTCCTCGGAAAGCTGACTGATCTCCATCTCCAACTGACCGCAGACCTCCACCAGGGGCAACCCCCGCTCCCCGGCCTCCTTGAGCAGCAGGTCCCGGTCAGGATAACTTTTCTGGCGAAACTGCTCTTCGTCGACATTACAGACCAGGACCACGGGACGGTCGGTGAGGAAGGCATAGTGACGCAAAGTCAGTCTTTGTTCCGCCGTCAGGGGAATTTGCTGAAGGGAGCTCCCCTGCTCCAAAAAATCGCGGCAGAGACGCAACACCTCCAGCTCCGCTCCCTGTTCTTTCGTTACTTTCCGGCCTTCGGTTATTTTCTGGATCCTTTTTTCCACCAGCTCTAAATCGGCCAGCAATAACTCGTAATTGATGTCGGAAAACTGCCGGAGAGGAGGACCTTCCTCCGCCAGACCATCGGCATCCCGAAACGCCCGCAAGACGAAAACCAGGGCGTCCACCTCGCGGACGGCGTTGAGAAAGGCCGTAGTTCCCCCGTGGACCAGCCCAGGGATGTCCGTAAATTTTATCTGAGCGTAAGTGGTCCGTCGCGGCCGGTAGAGCTGAGCCAAAAAATCGATGCGTTCATCTGGAACCCGGGCCATGGCCTGATTGGTCTCGGCCTTGCCCCCAAATTTAGAAACCTCCGCCTGCGCCGAGGTCAAAAGATTAAAAATGGTCGTTTTCCCCACTCCAGGTAGACCCACCAGTCCGATTTCCATTCCTCAAATCCTCCTCCCCGCCATTTTATCATACCTGCAGACATCCCAGCAACGAAGCCTCTGGAAAGAAAAAATCACCGGCGGATGAAACCGCCGATGACCAATGGGGGAAGTCGGTGGACGATCTACTGATTTTCCTGGTTCCCCGGCCCGCCGGGACGGTTGGCCGCCGGAGGAGCTGCCGCCCCCGGTCCTGCCGGCTGAGCCCGACGGTTTTTTCGATTTTGCAGCCGGTTGACATCGATGCCGATCTCGTTCGCCACTTCGTACTGGAAGCGCTCCAGATCTAGATTGGAAACCGGGCCGGCGGGTTGGTTGCGATTATCCTTCCGATTTCGGGGCATTTCCTCCACCTCCAAAGTTTATGGCTCCAACCTTAGTGTGCCCCCGCAAAGGGTCAGATCATACCCGGGAGCTTGGAGATGGTGCTGCCCCAGTCAAAAATCAGGCTTGACCTCCCGCCGCATCAGCGAAATAAAAGGTAATGGCTCCATTTAAGCATTGTTCAATGCAAAGCTCACAGTCGTCACACCGGGAAGGATCGACAACGGCCTTGGCCGCCACGATTTTTATCGCCTGCTGCGGGCAGACCCGGGCACAATTTCCGCAGCCTACGCACATCTTTTCGATTATTTTTGCCGGCATAAAATCGCTTCCTTCCTGGCTGAAACTCTCCTCTCCTAAATTTAATACGAAAGAAGGCGTCTTGTCAATGATACTCCGGGGGGTATATTTGTTGTCCCGCGGCGGGCCAGACTCGCTGGCGTCAATCTAGGCCGAACTCAGTCTTTTTTCTTCGCCGGAAACTGGAAGACCTTTTTTCTGACGGCGGTTATAGTGCTGAAAAGTTTTCCAGGCCACCTTGGAGATAAAAGTGGCCCCAGCGCGTGGCTCCTGCAAGTCTTTGGTCAACACCGCCAGGGCAAAGGCCCCCTGGGACAGCCAGACGAGCCCAACGTCGTGCCTGATCCCCTTTAAACTGCCGCTTTTACTGGCGACTTCCGTGCCCAGAGGGAGAAGGGCCGCGATGTGGGAGAACTTTTGCCGTTTCAGGATGCGCAAAATCTTCTCCGAGACGCTGGGATTGACGACAGCCCCATGGTAAAGGAGCTCCAGCAATCTCACCATTTCCCGCGCATTGATCTTATTGTCACGGCCTTGGGCCATGGCCGCATAATTGCCGATCTTAGTGATCATGCGGATGCTCGTCAGCCCAAGCTCTTCCATGGCCTCATTGACATAATCCATGCCAACCAGGTCAATGAGCATATTGGTAGCAATATTGTCGCTGACAGTTATGGCCAGGACCGCGAGATCGTTCACCGTTAACTCGAGGCCGTTATCCAAATCCTGCAATATGCCGGAACCGGCCGTGCCGACCAGGTCCTTCTCAGCCTGCACCAGTGGGAAACGTTGTTCCAGAGAAATCCGGCCCTCCGCAACTTTCTTGAAAAGACCAACCAGCAGAGGGAGTTTAATGACGCTGGCCGCCTGATAGATTTCGTCGGCATTGTAAGAAAAGTACTCGCCGGTGACCAGGTTTTTGATGGCCACCGCCGGGTGACCCTTCAATTTTTCAATGAGGGCCTCAATGACGTCGGGCCAGGGCATACGGATCACCTACCCTTTAAAAATGGTCTAGACAAGTTTTCGACAAAATTGCCTTTTTTCCTGCCGTCATCTTCACCAAAAACACATAATCCCTCCACCGGTAGTTCAAAACTCCTGGTTACAATGAAGACAAAAGCAAGCCTTCCTGGTCGAACTGATCAAGTCCCTGGCCAGCCGACCAGGAAAAGGGAAACTTTAAGCAAAAGGAGGGAAACGGGATGAAAAAATTCGCCGGTATCAGTGTCGCGCTCTTGGTGGTTGGTTTGCTGGTGACCTTCGTGGCCGGAACCGTTCTGGCCGCCGCTCCTGATCAGGCCACCACTTCCGCCCCGGGGATCGGAGCCCGCCTCGGCCAATATTTCAGCCGGGGAGCCCAATGGATGGTGGACACCATTGCCAAACTGCTCGGCATGACCACCACCGAGGTGCAAGCCCAGCGTTTGGCCGGGAAGTCCATGGTCCAGATTGCTGAGAGCAAGGGAGTCAGCAAAGAGACCCTGGTCAACACCGTCCTGGACACCCGCAAGGCCCAACTGGACGCTCTGGTGAAGGACGGTAAGATCACCCAGGCGCAGGCCGATCTGGCCCTGGCCAACATGAAGGCCCGCGTAACGGCCAATCTGGAAAGGACCACCACCGGACCAGCCGGCCAAGGTTATATGGGTAAAGGCAGTAGGAATGGAGCTGGCATGGGAACGCCCCAGACCGGCCAAGGCGGAGCCGGTTACCGCGGTCAAGGTCGCGGCCTGCGGATTCATGCTCCGGCCGCCCCAGCCCCAGTGACGAAGTAACCCGGGGCAACCCGAAAGACCGAGGGCGGTTCTGGACGCCGGCGCGCTTACTCGAGTGATCGTTGGTACCAACCTTTTTGACAGGAGCTCTGCCGGTAAAGGTTCGTGGAGAGTTAGAGGTTTGGCCCTGCTGACATTGACTGCGACGTAGTTTCGTTGAAGAACCGGGGGTCTGGTCCCGTCGACCAGACCTCCGGCTTTTTTCAGAAGGATTTTTCGTCCGGATCTCGAATTTACCCCAAGAGGGCAGGGAAAAATTACAGCCGAAAATACCCAGCTCCAGGAGGCGGAAGATGCCCGATTCGAAAGAGAAAAAAGACAAAGTCATTCCCATTGCCGACTTTTTAAAGGACGAAAAGGCCCGCCGGGAACAGGCGCGAGCCGAAGAGGAATACCTTCTTCAGCCCCCAGAAAACCCGACCCGCTTGCCGGGCCGACCGGACGAGAAAACCCTGGAGGCCATCATTAAGGCAGCCCGGGCCGCGTTAGAAAAAGACCCCCAAAACATGGCCGCCCATCATGACCTGGGGGTAGCTCTTCTCGAGAAAGGAGAGGTAGATGAAGCCATTCCGGAGCTGGAGGCGGCGATAAGACTCGACCCTCGCCGGGTCACCGCCCACTATCTTTTGGGCATCGCCCGGGCAGAAAAAGGAGAGTTTGATCAGGCCATTGATGCCTGGAAACAGGTTTTAAAACTCAATCCGCGGTACGGTCAGGCCCACTATTTTATCGGCAAAGTCTATGCCCTGAAGGGAATGTGGGATGCCGCCGTCCACGAGTTAAAAAAGGCTCTCGAAATTGGGCCAGAACACCCCATCATCTATCTCCACCTGGGCGAAATCTACCTGGCCAAGGGCGAACTGGAAAAGGCCGCCGAGACCTGGGCCAAGGGCCTGCGTCTTGACCCCAATCACCTGCAATTGCATCATCATCTAGGGGCTGTATACCTAGACTTGCGTCTTTTCGACCGCTCCATCCAGGAAAATTTGCGCGCCCTGGAACTGGGGTCCCAAGTCCCCATCGTTCGTTACAACCTGGGTTTGGCTTACCTGGCCACCGGGCAGTTCTCCCAAGCCGAGAAGGAATTGCGGGCCTACCTCGAACAGGTTCCCGCAGACGCCACGGCCCTGGTGAATCTGGGGGAGGCCCAAGCCATGCAGGGAAAACTATCGGAGGCCATCGCCACCTGGGAAGCGGTGCTGCGCGACAATCCCGAACATCACGATGCCCTTTATAATATCGCTCTGGCCAAAATCCAGCAGGTCCAAGGAACACCTAACCGGGAAGAATGGGAAAGGGCCCTCCAGGAGGCTATTACCCTCTGGGAACAGGTCTGGGCCAAAAATCCCAGCCAGACTAACGCCCTCCGCAACATCGCCGTTTCTTACGCCCTCCTGGGCGATTTTCGAGCCTCCATCCAAAGGTGGGAAACCCTGGCGCAAGCTGATCCGCAAAACCCGGAGCCGCGTCTAAACATAGCCGAACTCTGGCTCCGCCAGGGACAAATTCCGGAAGCCTGGCCCCAGTTAGAAAAGGCCCTGGCCTTGGCCCCTAAGGATGGACGAGTCTACTTTTTGCTGGGCTTGGCCCATCTTTTGGGCGGAGAAAAGGGGCAACCAGCCGCTGCCGGCCCGCGCTCTTCCGGCCAGGGGGTCACCCCTTTACAAAGGGTCCTGCAAAATTGGCGCCAGGCGGCCGCCCTCGAGGCAGACTTTCCCGCTCCGTACGCGGGGATAATTCAGGCTGTCCTCCGCCCTGAACACCTGGATGACCTCGAACGGGCAGCGCAAAAGAGCAAAGACGGGCAAGGGGAAAAGATCGTGCAGAGCATGCGCCGCCTGTTAAGCCGTTAAATCATTGGACCGGGAAAAGCTCTTCCATTTTGGCCACATCCTCCGGCGGCAGAACCACTCCCGCGGCCCCCAGGTTCTCTTCCAATTGCTCCAGGCGCGTGGCCCCCACCAGGACGCTTGACACTTCGCGGTGTCCCAAGAGCCAGGCTAAGGCCAACTGCGCCAGCGTCAAGCCGTTTTTCTCGGCGATGGGTCGGAGAGCCTGAACTTTTTCCAACCTTTCTGGTGTGGCCAGGCGACTGATAAAGGTACTACCCCGCGGGTCAGCCCCCCGGCTGCCGGGTGGCGGTTCTTCCCCGGGACGGTACTTACCGGTCAGAATGCCCTGGCCCAGAGGAGAGAAGGGCACGATGCCTATTCCCTCGCGGGCACAGAGGGGCATGATCTCGGTTTCAATCCGGCGGTTAATCAGGCTGTAATTGGGCTGATTGACCACAATAGGGTCCAAGTTGAGCTGACGCGCTAGATGGACGGCTTCCGCGATCTGCGCTGCCGTCCATTCGCTTACCCCCACATACAAGACCTTTCCCTGCGTCACTAAATCGTCCAAAGCACGCAATGTTTCCTCCAAGGGCGTTTCTGGGTCGTAGCGGTGGCAGTAGAAAAGATCGACATAGTCGACACCCAGACGCCGGAGACTGGCGTGGCACTGCTCCATGATATGCTTGCGGGAGAGCCCCCGGTCGTTGGGGCCATCGCCCATGGGCCAGAAGGCCTTCGTCGCCAGGACATATGATTCCCGAG
>Ga0334722_10000520_pt1 | contig 56227 bp, 49 predicted proteins | sample C3_bottom_MG_FD_207210 | JGI IMG/M metagenome (GOLD analysis project Ga0334722, IMG submission 207210) | Sediment microbial communities from Yellowstone Lake, YNP, Wyoming, USA - C3_bottom | ecosystem: Environmental > Aquatic > Freshwater > Lake > Sediment | place: USA: Wyoming | collected...
CACCGGGATATCGGTTATTTGAGATCCGCCATCAGGTCCCTTTGGCCTTGGAGTAGGAACCAAGCTTCCGCAGACGTTTTGTCCTCCGCAACTGCATTCACCGCCCGTTTCCAATAGTGCGATGTCATATTTCCATTGCGTGAAGGCTTTTTCCTTATCGCCTCCGCATTTATCAATATATTTTTGTTTACCTGTATCTTCTATAATCGAACACTCACTCCACCATTTTCCACTTTTTAGTCTGCACATACAAAGCCACTCGTTTCCTCCCACCCCTCCTACACATCCGCGAAAGGGAGCAGTATCTCCACAATAGTCCATACTACTTGTATCTTTAGTACAATCGGCAGCTGAATCTTGCGCGGACAGTTTATGAGGAGATTGAATCAAAACAATCAATATTAAGAAAACCAGCAATATTTTACTTATGATCATTCGTTTCATTCTCAATATCATTATATCGTTAATGATATTCCTTTAGAAGGAGGGGGTTTAAGTCCAAAGTGTTTATGATCGACATATTGATCACGGTTCCCGAAAAATATTTCGGCTCCGTATAATCCCGCAGCAGGTGCTCCCATAACGCCATGGCCAGAGAATGCAGTCATTATACCGATATCAGGAGTTAACCAAAACATCATAGGCCGGTCATCTTCAATTGCATTTTCCCTGTGTACATAATATCCTCCGGAAACCGTTCCGCTTCCGAAAGGCGCATTTTTTGAATATGTGGCGGCATAAAAGCCGAGCGGATCAGAAAATATATCATTAATTTCATCTGGATCAGTTAACCCTTTTGGGTTTAATCCTTGCCAGACGGCAGTAAGAAATTTTATTTTAAACAGATTATCCTCTCCCGGAAAAAATTCCGAAGGTTTTTGAATTCCATCCACTTTGTGGGAAAAGCCTCCCAAAATACCACCTCTCTCAGGTCTCCAGTACGCTCCTGTTATCGGTACAATCACAAATGGATCATTTTCTCTTAATGCCGGATTTCGATTATTTGAATAATAATTATATCGGGGTAATGAAACAATAGGTATTGTCAGTCCATCAACAGTCTCGACTAGTCCGCGGGTTGCCGGTCCTGCAGCAATGACTACCTTATTGGTTTTTATGATGCCGTCGTGTGTTTTCACTCCGATAACCCTTCCGTTCTCTATAATAATTTGCTGGGCAGGCGTGTCAATAAAAAATTGTGCATCCGGAGTTGCTTCCGCAAAGGCTTTAGCCAAAACTTGAGAATCTATTTTAAATCCGCTCCTGTCCAACATTCCGCCTTTAACAGAGGTTCCTATTAACCATGGACAAAGTTCCATAGCGAGATTTAAATCCAGAAACTCAGCATCAATTCCGCGCCTTTTAAGTATAAAAGCAAGTTGCTGATATGTTTTGATTTCATTTTCGGTTGAAGCTGCCCAAAAATAAGGTTTTTTGGTCAAGCCCAATTGATCAGGAGTTACTCTAAGGCCATAATCTTGCGGCCTTTGAAGAATATTTGTCGTAGTAACCATCATATTACACACGGTTTTATCCGGCCATCCACATCTTCCTTGTTCTAATGATTTAACACTTGTTCCTTGACCCAAGTCCCGGCTCTGTTCCAAAAGAGCTATATGTGATTTGCTTCCCAATTTTTTTTGTGCAAAATGAGCAATTGAAGGTCCGATCATGCCACCGCCAATAATTACAAGATCATATATTCTGTTGAAATCATTCATTTCAGGCTTTCTTATATTCTCGCGGTTCATATTGAGCTCAATTATAACAAAGGAAATTACAATTTATATTGTTCTAATAATATTATTTGTTACAATTTGCCTTAATGGGAGAGAAAATACAGCCTGAATTATTGGATGTACGACAATTGCCCGAATTTGTAAATGGAATCACTCGTTTGTGTGTCAATTGGCATAATGAATTTGACGATTTAAGAGGTCATAAACCCTCTTATCATAACCGTTTTCATATAAAGTCCGCGCTTAAATCAGCGTGGATGTTGACGAACGCTGCAAGCCACTCCGATAAGCAGGAAGACCCATTTAATTTAATTGACCAGTTAGATAGGTGGAATCGATTTCAGCAAGCAAACGATAGAGAACCGGTTTCAATGGATGAATTCAGGCATCTTACTCAATTTGCGTTTGCGTGCCATGATCTGGGGAATATTGCAGAAACCATTCTTGCACACTCATCATTTACCAAGAAAGAGAAGGAAAAATATATTGAATTAGTAACTCATTTGATCAATGAAACTTCGTATGAATTTAATTCACCAGGCGAGAGGCCGTTGTTTGCGCTATTTATGCGGATAGCTTATCAAATCGGCTCAAACTACCTTTCAGAAAAAACACAGGAAGAGATCAGTAATGGATTGAAACAGGAATTTCTTGAAGAATGGGGCGAAGAAAAATCATATCCTAGAGACTTTATTTCTATACGATTTCCTCTTTTGGTTCCGGATGAAACAATGAGACGGCAGATACAAAAAAATCTCGGTGTGAATACGTAAACACATTCATTAAATAGAAAGTCTTTAGGCTCCGATATGATATAATAGACTTCACTTTTATGCTAGATAAGCTCAGAATCAAACAACTGTACCATGTTTATGGAGGAATTGCCCAGTCAGAATACAGACGGTTACTCGAACATAAAGAAAATCTTATTGCGTACGATTCGGATCCGTTCCGGTATGACCAGCGGATGAAGCTCTATCGGGAACTTGACCGGTTGCCAAACGGAGGTGTTGTTTGGGACGGTGGGTGTGGAACAGGCAAGGCAATTTCCAATCTGCAGCATAGCCGAAAATATCACCATTTATCTTTTTTGGGGATAGATTATCTTGCCTCGTATTTATTCAGCGGTGATTTACCGATAGAAAAACCCCAGCTTCCTATTCTTGCCGGACTTATCGAAGATTTAAACGGTGGTGTACGCGATGCAGCAAAATCCGTACACAGATTTCCTCCAAATTTAATTATATTAGACAACTGTCTTTACCAGGCATTAGGCCGGAAAACATTGGACTTGGTATTGAAAGGAGCATATGATGTCCTTGCTCCCGGCGGAATTGTTTTAGTCTATGATGAAAGGGGAATGGAAGATCCCGAAGCTGAAACTCCACTTTATGAACGGATCGTCCAAACGTGTAATGCTAGAAAAATCCCTTTTCAAATTGATATTCCAAGAGGAGACGGAACCTACTGTGATCACTATATGAGAATGACAAAAGAAAAAAAGTAATTTGGATTACTTCGATATCTGCAAAGCTCCATAAATCATGATAATCGCAGCGATAAAGCGGATTGCATAGACTTTCAAAGTGTGTTTTTCGAGAAGTTTTGGTACCAGCATGGAAAGAAAAAACGCAATAATCATGGAGAAAGGCACAGACATGATGATCGAACTGACACCGACATTTGTTTTATAGGCGGCGCTCGAACTTATATTCGTAATGGCAGAAAAAAATCCCATAATGCTTACCGATGCCAACTGGTTGATTTTGATTTTTTTGACATCCTTATAAAAGAGCGGAATAGTAGTTAACGTCAAGAAAAAATTCAAGATATATGTCCATACGTTTGTTGTCCATAAATCGTTTTGCACCAATGCGATTTTAGTAAATGCATTGCTCAATGCGAGAAACAGCATGGCGGAAAGTCCTATCAGAATAGATGGTTTAAAAAAAGTACGGATACTGAATTTTTCATCATAGGTTGCGAGTATTCCCATAATGACGATAACCCCAACAATTGCCCACTGAAAAAAAGACAACTGTTCTTTTAAAAAAAACGTTCCAAGGAGAACGGCAAATACGGTACGGAAATTAAAAAGAGGGGAAAGCGTAGTAACATCAAATAGATAAATAGAGAGAATAAGAAAAAAATTGAACAGGGAAGAAAACAATGCGGTAATCATAATGGGAACCCAGTCGTGCGGCATACCTGCATGATTGATGAGCGCAATAGGAATGATATAGACAAGAACGACAACCGACCAGAGAAAATTTAAATACCATGGATTTGAAATGGAATATTTACTGGTAAGTTTGCTTATGACTACGTAGATACCTGCAGAGATTGATCCGACCCATGCAAAAATATAAAAAGGCATATTTTATTGTATCAAAAGAGAAATTGAATTATTACATTCCTCCGCGGCGAAGATATGCTTGAGCTAACTTTGCAACTATACCGCTATGTTTAGGCATATTTGTGCAGCCAAATTGAGTGGTATGAATAAGAAATAGTAAATTTCTTGCTCCGTCATCGGGCGCTCTCCTTGAAAATTCCTCGTATCTATCACATGAGTCAGTTCCTATTGTTGTAGAGGCAATATATTGAGCAGCTACTCCTTCGGCTTTCATTCCTCTGCAAACTTCTGTTGCCTCAAGTATGGCAGCATCTTGGACTGGCTGCAGTTTTGCTGCTGCCTCTGCGGTCATAGTTACTCCTGGGAATACTCGAAAAAGTTCTGTCATGGTTGAATTGTATCATCTGTAGCCTATAGTTTCAAGTACGCAGAAATTAAGTATTTATCATTTTTTTGGGGTGATCGACGGGATTTGAACCCGCAACATTCGCCTCCACAGGGCGACGCTCTACCAGTTGAGCTACGACCACCAATAATATATATTATAGCTTATTCAAATTTTAAATCACAAAATTCAAATAACAAATCAAATTTTAATCACAAATATAAAATATAAAACCATTTTGGATTTTGATTTTTGATGTTGATTTGTGGATTTATCATTTGTCATTTGAAATTTAGATAATATTTTGCTATCCTTTTCCCACTATGGAAATAAAATATTTGGGTCATTCGTCATTTCTTATTAAATCAAAAGAAGTAAGGCTTGTTACCGATCCATATGATCCTTCAACCGGTTTAAAATTTCCAAAAGTCGAGGCAGATGTAGTGACGGTATCTCATGCGCATCAAGATCACAGTAAAGCAAACCTTGTGGGAAAACCGCAAGAAGGGGAACAGTTGGTGATTGATATGCCGGGAGAATTTGAAAAGCTGGGAGCGCGTATTTTCGGATTCAGAAGTTATCATGATAAAACGCAGGGAAAAGACCGGGGAGAAAATGTCATGTTCAAAATCGAACTGGAAGGAATGTCGATTCTTCATTGTGGAGATCTCGGATATGTTCCGGACGATGTATTTATCGATTCAATCGGAGAAGTTGATGTCCTTCTTGTTCCCGTCGGCGGATTTTATACCATTGATGTCAATGAAGCGGCAGAACTGATTAAGAAAATTGAACCATCTATTACAATCCCCATGCATTTTAATCATCCAAAATTGAACCAGAAAGTTTTCGGTCAGGTTGCACCCCTTTCAGAATTCCTGAAAAAATTTGGTTTGGAATCATTGCCGCCTGTTCCAAAACTGGTTGTGCGAAAAGAAGAACTAGAGCAGGAAATGAAAATTGTAGTGATGGAAATCAGTAGCTAGATTAACCTAATTAACCTAATTATTCTAATTGATCTAAATAATTTCCAATATTCAATTATGCATTGGTGCTTATTTAGAAATTAGGTCAATTAGAAATTAGAAATTTTAATGGCAACTTCTGAGAATTTAAAAGTTCCTCCACACGATGTTGAAGCAGAGAAGTCAGTATTAGGCGCTTTGTTAATCGATTCCTCTGCGATCAATATCGTCGCGGAATTTTTGAGAGCAGAACATTTTTATCTTCCCGAGCACCAATCCATTTATTCGGCTATGCTCACGTTATTTGAAAAGCAACAGCCGATAGATGTCGTCACCCTTCAGGATCAATTAAAACATGAGGGAACGCTGAAAAAAATCGGCGGACAAAGTTATCTTTCCGATTTGATCAACGCCGTTCCATCATCGGCATATGTAGAGCATTATGCCAATATCGTCAAAAGCCAGTACGCAAAGCGGAAACTGATTGAACTTTCATCCCGAATGGTAGAAAAAGCGTTTGAAGAAAAAGGGGACGTCAAAAAACTGATTGATGAAGCAGAAGTCGGTATTTTTGCACTTGCGCAACAGCACCTCCATCAGGATTTCGTTGAGTTGAAGGAGATTTTGGCTGAGAGTTTCGAGCGTTTGGATGAGTTCGTAAAAAAAGGAGCCCATTTGAGAGGCGTACCGACCGGGTTTACCGATTTGGATAATAAGCTTGCGGGGATGCAGGATTCAAATCTTCTTGTTCTGGCTGCGCGTCCGGGTATCGGTAAGACTACATTGGCGTTGAATATGGCTTTGAGCGTAGCCACGAAAGACAAACTGCCTGTCGGATTTTTTTCACTCGAAATGAGTAAAGAAGAGCTGGTTGATAGACTATTAGTCGGTCAGGCAGATATAGACGCGTGGAGATTGAAGACAGGAAAATTGTCCGATGACGATTACAAGAAATTGACTGAGGCAATGGGAGAATTATCAGAAGCCCCAATTTATATTGACGATACCCCCGGCGCGTCAATATTGGAGATGAGGACAAAAGCACGTAAACTTAAAGTTGAAAAAAATATACGGATGATCGTTGTTGATTATCTTCAGCTTGCAAATGCGGGAAGACAATATGATAACCGCGTTCAGGAAGTATCCATTATTTCACAGGGATTAAAAAACCTTGCGCGTGAGCTTCGTATTCCGGTTCTTGCCATATCACAATTATCACGTGCGGTTGAGCAGAGAGGTGGAAAACGGCCACAGCTTTCGGACCTTCGTGAGTCGGGGAGCATTGAGCAGGATGCGGACGTGGTCATGTTTTTGTATTACGAAGATGACAGCGAAGATTTGCTTGATCAAAGTAAGCGCTTGATTAAGCTCTATATCGCCAAACACCGGAATGGACCAACCGGTGAAATGGACCTTATGTTCAGGGGAGACCGCGTCAAATTCTACGGAGTCGAGAAATAAACCTTGAAAAACCTGCTCTTATATCCTATAATATATAAATGCTGGCAGAAAAAAGAAACTTCCTTACCCAACAAAATGTCATACTAGCTGCTAATTTTTTTGTGGGAGTAGGGGCAATAGGATTAACATCGGGGCTTATCGAATGGAATATAGTTTCAAATCTACCGCCGCTTATCAAAGCTGCTTCAGATGTTCTTCCACAAAACGAAACACTTCATGCAATACGGAGTGTGATTCGGAATCCTGAAGACTTAATTGTTATTGGGGCGACAATCATTAATCTCGAAAGCACTCTTTTAAATTATGCATACTTTTGTTATCGGTCCCTTCAGGCTTTTAATCGACAAGATGGGTTTCTTCCGCGGGGTAGATAATTATTAGTCAGTTGATTGACACTTGACAAATTCTCAGACATCATATATCCTATGGTGGAGGATAGGATTATTACTCATTAATATTTATATATGTCAGACTACAAACAAAATCTCCTGCACCGGTTAAAAATTGCAAGCGGTCATTTAGGAAAAGTTATTGACATGGTGGAAAAGGACGAATATTGTCTTAATATAACCCAGCAATCCCAAGCAGTCCAGTCTGCGCTACAAAAAGTGAACGAGCTGGTACTGGAAAACCATCTCAAGACCTGCGTCAAAGACGCGATCATCACCGACAAAAATGTGGAGGAAAAAGTAAAAGAGATTATAGAAGTTTTTAAGAGAAAATAACCCATGTCTTCAAAAACAATCATCATAGGTGGAGTAATCCTACTTCTTATATTTCTCATTGGGTCATATTTTCTACTTGCTGGCGGCGGAAAACCCGAAGTTAAAGTTGCGTCTTACACCTCAAACGATAAAGAAAAACCAGTGGCGGAAGTCAAAACAACCTTGATTGACATAGGTACTATTAAAGTCTCGGATCAAAAAGAGGTAAACTTCACGATAAAAAATACCGGGACAAAGCCCCTACAACTTTCAAACATGTCTACAAGTTGTCATTGTACGCACGGTCAGTTTATTTACCAGGGTAAAACAAGTGATGAGTATGGAATGTCGAATTCTAGCGATGTATTGCCGGAAATTGCTCCGAATACAGAAGCAACAATAAAAGCTATATACAGACCATACGAAATGCCGGTTTACGGTCCAGTAGAAAGAGAATTATATCTTAATACTAATGATCCTGATAAACCAAAGCTCGTCCTTCAAGTTAAAGCGGTTGTTCAATAATTTTGTATGGGTAATTATTTATTCGGAGTATCATTAACTGCTTCGTTTTTGGGCGGAATATTGGCGCTTTTTGCGCCATGTTGCATAACATTCCTTTTTCCTTCGTATTTGGGAACGATCTTTAAATCCACCTCCGCCAAGGTTTCGGATGGACAAGGGAAGGTAATTTTCTATACTTTTGTCTTTGCCTTGGGATTAGCGTTTATTCTCATCCCGATTGCTTTCGGGTTCCGTTTCTTTGTCTTCTTGTTGAATGATTACCATAAACAAATCTATTATCTGGGAGCCCTTATTCTTATTCTAATGGGGATTGCTACATGGAAACCTTTCTTTCATATCCCTCAATTTTTCCATGTAAAGCCAAACCTAAATAAAAAAATCAGCGCCGGATCAGTTTTCGGATTGGGATTAATGTCCGGTCTGACCTCGGCTTGCTGCGCACCGGTTCTTTTTGCCGCGATCACATTGACTACTCTTGCTCCTTCGCTTTTCCAGGCTTTGATTGTTTCATTCGCATATATCCTCGGAATCGTTTTTCCGCTTTTTGTCCTCTCGCTTTTTTATGATAAGTTAACCGCAAAAATATCCGGAGGGAACAGGCAAAAAATCTACAGAATTTTCAAATTACTAGGAGGAGGAATATTTATATTATCCGGGATCATGATTTTAATATTCAACTATCAAAATAAAATCGTCATGAATCAGATGGAAGGATACAGTAGGACAATCCGCCTTGTTGTTTTTAATCTCTCCAAAAACTTCCAGAACCCCATAATTGATATTGGAGCCTTTTTGATTATCGTATTTATTTTTTATAAATTATTGCACAGAAAATAATATGAAATACTTTCGCAAAACGCTTGAAAAAGTATATTGTCGCATCAGTTATATAACTGTTTCATTTAGTTTGTTTATCATATTCATGTTTCTCGATTATCTTTTACTCACCAAAACGACCACTTGGGATCGGTTTTTGACGGATAACAGTCCGGCATTCGTGGTTCTTTCAATTTCACTAAGCATCATAAATAATGTTTTAATTTCAGTCGCTTTAACTCTCCTGATCTATGTGATCGAAGCAAAGAAAAAATACGCAAAAGGCACGGCGTCGAATTCTATTATCGGTATTGCGTTGAGCTTGATTTCTGTGGGTTGCGCCGTTTGTTCGGCATTTTTGCTTCCGCTTCTTGGAATCGCAGCTTCCTTGACTGCATTTCCGTTTCAAGGACTTGAAATAAAGGTGCTGTCAATTCTGTTATTGCTATTTTCGCTTCGTGAATTGAGTCTCATTATAAGCGGCGCATTAAAAGAAGTTACTAAAGGGTTAGGTAGATATGCATACGGTTTGGGCTTCTTTTTTATACTGATGGTTTATCTCATCCCGCGCCTGCCTTATCAAGTAAAATCCATATTCAAATCTTCCGCGTCAGGCGGTTCCGTAACAGTGGCTAATAAAGATAGAGGAAATATTTTTGACGAGATAAATCCGGAAAAAGGATACGAAATTAATGCCGACTATGGAAAGCTTGGCCCAGATATGATGCGCATGGGAGTATTGGATTTTGACAAATTCAAACAAATTTACGAAAAATCCGGGTCAACGATGACTCCGGAACAAATCGCCGTACTTACGACAGGATCCAACAAAAAAATTAAAATTGATCGGGAAAATTCATATTTTCTCCTGGATTTTTTCTGGGCGGTCGGTTTGGCAAATAAATCCAAAATTTTGACCGAGGGTGATATGGTAAAGTACGGAGAAGGCCAGGTTGGTAGTTTCGCTTCAACCGGCGGTTGGTCACTGGCTCAGGGAGACCCGATGAATTATTACGCGAAAGGTAATCTTATTCCTTTGACCGCCGATAAGGAAAACCTGGTACAAAAAGTTGCCTCAAATATTTATCGTCCCTGTTGCGGCAATTCGACCGCTTTTCCCGATTGTAACCACGGGATGGCGCTTTTAGGAATATTGGAGTTAATGGCTTCACGAGGGGCTACTGAAAATCAAATGTATGAGGCGGCCAAATATTTTAACGCCTTCTGGTTTCCCGGAAACTATTATGATATTGCCGTCTATTTTAAAAATAAAGAAGGAAAGAGTTTCAGCCAAATGCCCGGACAAGTAGTGCTGGGTAAGGATGTTTCATCTGCCCAAGGCGCTCAATTAGTCAAGAAATGGCTTATTGATAAACGGATCGAAGAAGCACCGCCAAAGCAGGGTGGGGGTTGCGGCGTATAAAAATATGAATATAGATAAACTTATCGTGCTAATTGTAGGAGTGGCTGGAATTATTTTTACCTATTGGTTTTTTTTGAGGAGAAAAGAACAGGCTGTTTCAGCAGAAGGTGAAATTGATATCGTGGTTGACGGCGGATACAATCCGGAAACGATTCAGGTTCCCTTCGGCAAACCAACCCAGATCAATTTTACCCGTAAGGATTCAAGTTCGTGTCTCGAAGAAGTGGTCTTGGGAGATTTTAAAATCCGTAAATACCTGCCACTCAATGAAACAGTTACGGTATCTTTGACCCCGAAAAAAAAGGGTACGTTTCAGTTTTCCTGTGGCATGGGCATGTTCCACGGGAAACTTATCATAAGTTAAGGGACGGACCTTGTAATTAGATTTATGGAACAAGCTGACAAAATTAAGAAATCATTTATTGTAAAAGGCATGCATTGCGGTTCATGCGTATATACGGTTGAGAAAGCGCTGAAAGGAGTGAGGGGAGTGACCGAAGCGGTGACAAACCTCACAACCGGAAAAGCTGTTGTAACAGCATTTATGCCGATAAATGATCAAATTCTTAAAACAGCGGTAAAGAATGTCGGTTACGACTTAATAAATATCAAAGATCAAGTATCGAATATCAAAAATGAAGAAGAGAAAAAGAAAGAACTCGATCAATTAAAACGTAAAGTTATTATCAGCTTATTCTTGGGAAGCCTTATAGTTTGGGGCAGTTTTCCGGGCCTTTCGAGTACGGCGCCTATAATACTTCAAAACTTCTTCGTACAAATGATTCTTGCAACAGTAGTTCAGTTTTGGAGCGGATTGGATTTCTATAAAGCCTCAATACCCGCATTTAAACATAGGCTTGCCAATATGGATACATTAGTTGCCATAGGAACAACCATGGCGTATGGTTATTCTGTATTCATCACTTTTTTTCCAAATATTGTTCAGAAATTTGGAATTGAATCTTTCGCATATTTTGATGTTTCGACGATCATAATAGGACTAATATTATTAGGGAGATATTTAGAAGCGAAGGCAAAAGTAAAAACGTCAAGCGCAATTAAAAAATTGATCGGCCTACAGGCAAAAACAGCCCGTATCATCAAAGGAAACAAAGAAATAGATATACCGATAGAACAGGTTCAAGTAGGTGATGTAGTTCGAGTTCGGCCGGGAGAAAAAATTCCGGTTGATGGCATTGTTTTATCAGGACAATCTACGATTGATGAATCAATGGTGACAGGAGAAAGCATTCCGGTTGAAAAATATAAAGGAGATACAGTGATTGGCGCGACCATGAATAGAACTGGAACATTCACGTATAAAGCGACAAAGGTGGGAAAAGATACGATGCTTTCACAGATTATCAAATTGGTAGAAGAAGCACAAGGTAGCAAAGCCCCAATCCAAAGGCTCGCCGATGTGATTTCTTCATATTTTGTCCCGGTTGTCATAATGTTGGCAATCGCAACATTTGTAGGATGGTATATATTTGGTCCTATGCCATCATTCCTCCACGCGATGCTCAATATGGTTGCCGTTCTTATCATCGCATGTCCGTGCGCCATGGGTTTGGCCACTCCGACTGCAATAATGGTGGGGACAGGGAAGGGAGCGGAGCACGGTATCTTGGTAAAAGATGCTCAAGCATTGGAGCTTGCTAATAAGATTAATACTATTATATTTGATAAGACAGGAACATTGACAAAAGGTAAACCAACAGTAACGGACATAGCATTAGATCAAAGATCAAAGATCAAAGATCAAAACGAGTTGCTACAGTTGGCGGCCTCATTGGAAAAAGGATCAGAACATTCGTTGGCCGAAGCAATCGTGAAAGAAGCAGAGAATCGAAAGCTCATCCTGAACGAAGTGAAGAAATTTAAAGCAATCGCCGGTCATGGCGTGGAAGGGGAAATAAAAGATTATAAAGTATTACTGGGAAATCGTAAGCTCATGGAAAAAGAAAAAGTAGATGTTTCCCAATCAAAGGGCACGATTGAAAAACTGGAAAAAGAAGGCAAAACCGTTATGATAATGAGCGTTAACGGGAATCTGTCAGGATTTATTGCCGTTGCAGACACGGTAAAGGAATCTGCCAAAGAAGCGATAACGGCACTTCGAAGAATGAATATCGCCTCCTATATGGTAACCGGAGATAATGAACGGACCGCGCAGGCGATCGCTAAACAAGTTGGAATAACTCAAGATCATGTTTTGGCAGAAGTTTTGTCACAGGATAAAGAGAAAAAAGTTGAAGAGCTTAAAAGAAAAGGTCAATTAATCTCTTTTGTCGGCGACGGGATTAATGACGCGCCGGCCTTGGCTGCGTCCGATGTGGGAATAGCAATGGGATCGGGAACAGATGTAGCCATGGAAGCGGCAGGAGTGACGCTTATCAATAAGGATTTGCGTTCCGTTGCCACGGCAATTATGCTCTCAAAAAAAACAATGCGTACGATAAAACTAAATCTATTCTGGGCATTTGCATACAACATTGTACTGATACCGATTGCCATGATGGGTAAGATTAATCCTATTTTTGCCTCCGCGGCGATGGCTTTAAGTTCCATATCGGTTGTAACCAATTCGCTTCTTTTGAAAAAACAAAAAATTTAAAGTTTCAAGTTTAGTATACTTTCTAAACCATGCCAAAAATCAAAAAAGCGACTCTGTGTATAAAAGGAATGCATTGTCCTTCGTGCGAGGTATTGATGGAAGATAAATTTAAAGAAGCATCAAATATAAAGGAAGTAAAGGCTGATTTTAGAACACAGAAAGTTGAAGTCCATTACGAGGGAAAAATCCATACCGATATCCTTAACTCAAAAATTCAGCCGTTTGGTTATCAAATAGAGGATAGAAGAGAACTGGAACTGGAAAAAAGCCAAGAACCTTTCCTTAAAAGGTTTATGGACACAAGCGTCATAGCAATTATTCTGTTTATTCTGTATGCGATTGCCAAAGAGGCAAACCTTATTCCTGATGTTAATCTTGGTGGCAATCTGAATTATCTTACCGTTTTTATTTTAGGCATCGTTGCCTCGACTTCTACCTGCATGGCAACTTCGGGAGCATTGTTTCTGGCAACAGTAGGAAAACAAAGTTCTAAAAATTTTGTTTCTGCGGTTTCTTTTAATCTAGGCCGCGTAGTTTCATACGGCTTCTTCGGATTTATCGCAGGATTAATCGGAAGCGTTCTTATTACCAATCTCAAAATCGGCTCGGCCCTTACGCTTTTTGCATCATTTTTTATGGTGTTATTGGGACTTGATATGGCAAGGATTATTTCTCTTGGATCGATTATCCCATCAGGTTTGACAAAGAATATTTTTGAACGGCTTGAGCACAAGTTAATTAAACATCCAAAAAAGACCGCGTTTCTATTGGGCGCAATAACGTATCTTTTGCCCTGTGGTTTTACGCAGACTGTGCAGGTATATGCGTTAGGACTTGCAAACCCAGTACAAAGCGCATTGACGATGATGATGTTTGCTTTTGGAACGGTTCCTGCACTTCTTCTTATCGGATATTTTAGTTCTTTTACCCGATCACGGTATTACCCGTATTTTATGAAAGTTGTTGGAGTACTGGTTTTTGTCATCGGACTATCGTATTTCAGTAACTTCCTTGCGCTCTACGGGATCCAAATTAATCCATTTAATTCATTTGTTGCATCAAAAAGCATATCTTCACAAATGCAAAACGGGTTTCAAGTGGTAAAAATGAATGTGAACCGGTATGGTTACAGCCCAAATGTGTTTACGATTAAAAAAGGAGTGCCGACAAAATGGGTGATTAACGGCGAAAATGTATTCGGCTGCCAGGGATATTTGGTTGCGCCAAGACTCGGAATCCAAAAAGCATTGGCGTACGGCGAAAACATCATTGAGTTTACTCCTGATGAAGAAGGAACAATTAATTTCTCCTGCGGGATGGGAATGTATAGAGGAAGGTTTGAGGTAAAGAGTTAATCTGTATGATTTTTTAACCGCAAATTTCTTTGTGATTATAAAACCATAGGCAACCAGAAAACGTTATACTCGCAAAAAGCGAGACGAAGCACGACGCTTCGCAAGTACAACTAAAGGTTGCCTAGTGGGTCGCGGAACTACTTCACCATATTCCACCAGTCAATGATGATCGTGGAACTTTCATTTCCAGAAGAGTACAGAAAGCCCGTACAAGCAACTTTTGTACCCTGAGGTAATTGACGACATGTCAGGTCCGGATTTTTAGCCGACGCAAGCAACGGCTTATCCGCAATAATGAATATCGGCGGAACGAGAGACAAATTCTGGACATTACTCACACTGAATGCTGTGACGACCCCAGCTTCATAGTGATATTCTCTCAACGTAAAACTATCCGCCTGGATTTGGATGGAGATTTGATCCTTCACTTGCGCTTCATGAAACAGTTTGCTTTTGAAATATACGGACGCCTTTCCCGAGTACGCTGTGATGCCTTCGCACGTTTTCACCTTCTTTGTATCGTTGTACTCGCACAAACTGCCTTTGAGGTTTTCCTCCCTACCATTCTCGTACTTTACCCGTACCATCAATTGCTGGGTCGTTATCAGATTTTTGAAGTTGCCTTCAACGTGTTCATCGTCAAACTTATCCTGACTAACGACTCGAGCATCACTCAAACTGTCCGCACTTGCGTTGTAGCCACTTTTGCTTTTCAAGTACTGCAAAAGCTCGGCGTCAGTCCGGGGGGGGACCGGCGTCGAAGTCGCTCGCGGCAGAAAAGCCGGAGCGAATGGTTGTCCTGTAGGAATACCTGCGAGGGCAAGTAACAGCGCGAGCATGATCACAAAAAGCGCGATGAGGAACAATTTCGGGGGTTTCAAACCTTGTGGTTTTGCGTAAGCTCTCATGTTGCACCTCACGTAAAGTTCCTTCCTCAATTCACATTTTCGGTAGCTATCCTTGTTGGAATTGCATCCTACTTTTGTTTATGTTGGTTTACCTTTAGCTTTCGCCAAAAGAAGGGGCTGGTTGTCCCTGATTGTTGTTGGTGGTTATTTCTTATTTTTCCTCTTTTCTTTTTTGTATTTGATTGAACTTGCACTCGCATCCCAAATGTATCTTGGAACGCCGGTGCAAGCCCAATCATGTCTATTTAAAGACAAGAAAGGAGGGTTGTTTAAGTAGTTCTCGACCCTTGTGTAAAAGTGCGGCAAAATCAAGTGTTTTCGCCCAAGCAATATGGGGGCGAATCAGATTTTATCCACAAAAAGAACCGCTCAGTAATGAACGATATGCAATGAATCGCCGCTTTGAGCGGTTGTCATATACCCTATAGTATATCATGAAGGCGCTTATTTTTCAAGCTTTCGGGGGGAGAAAAATTTCTTTCTTTGAAGGGTAATAAGTACCGCTATCAAATAACCAATCAACGCTCCACTTGTCACATCAAGGAAATAATGGCAACTAAGGTAAATACGGGACAGAGAAATAAGACTGGCAACCATGTAATAAAACCAGCCTCTTTTCTTATCATAAAAAGCGATGATGGTTGCCGCGGTAAAAGCCGTTGCCGCATGACCTGACGGGAATGAGAAGTCTTTAGGACATTGAGCAGTCAAAACAGTAGGACGGGTCCGTTGAACAAGATTTTTAATAAGGACATTTACCACTACAGCTGTCACTATAATACCGATCGTAAAGGAAATAACAAACCGGCGGTGGCGTTTTTCCTCAAAAACAATAAGCAATAAAACGATCACTATCCAGATGAAAGCGGCGCTTCCGATCATGGAAAAAAAGGAGAAAAAGAGATCAAAAACATAATTATGGGGAATAATAGTATTAATAACGTGTGTAAGTTGCGTATCAATAGCGAGTAATACTTGTGCCATACATCATTATATATTGTACATATAGACGGTGTGTTTATTTCCTTCTGTTTTTTTCTCCTTCTTTAAAAGACTTTTTACCGGATACATGTAAGAAACTATTGAGAAACGTTTATATTGTCTCTTGATATTTGAAACAGTTTTTTCGATATGCCAAGGGGAGATGTATAGATAAAAAGTTAACGAATTAACGGGTTCATGAGTTAACGAGTTAAAATTCATTGTGAACATATCTCCATAGGTAATCTGAATATTATTGCGATTTGGGTTGAAAAGGCGGCGCATAAAGAGGATGCATAATAACACCGGATTGATTTCGACGGCGACAAATTTTGTACTCAGTTTTTTCTTCAATGACTCTTTTGCCGCTTCAAAAATCACGATTCCGTCTCCTGCTCCAAGGTCAATAACCGTCTGGTTGTTTTGTAATTTTAGCCCATTGACAATGTGTTTTAAGTCTTTTTTGTTCGACGGGAAATAGGGAATAGGAGAAAACCGAGGGAATGAAAAAAGAACGATGATACAAAAAATTACAGCTGCTATGAGTACAATAAAAAGCATGTGTTATTGTATCATTTGTTAAAATCCTTTGACAAATGATCAATAGTCTGATAAAAATATATCGTCAAAAACTTTAACTACGTGAAGAATTTACCACAACATCATAGTTTAGGGATTGAGGAACCAATCACCCCTATAGACGGGAGATATCGGGATAAAGTCAAAGAACTCGCGCCCTTTTTTTCAGAATACGCCTTGCAAAAATATCGTATATTCGTTGAGATACAATATCTTCAGACACTTTCTGCCAAAGGGATCATTCCAAAAACCACGAAATCAGAAATAAGCTTAATGGATAAGGTCGTTGATCAATTTAGCCCGGATGAATTTAAGGAAGTAAAAAAAATAGAGCTGAAGATAAACCACGATGTGAAGGCGGTAGAGTATTATTTGCGTGAGAAATTTTTGACTCTGAATTTGAAAAAATATCTTCCTTATATCCACATCGGCTTGACTTCAGAAGACGTAAGTAACCTTGCGCAAGCTCTCATTTTGAAAGATGTCGGCGAAAAGGTGCTTGTTCCTTTATTGAAAGAATTGTTAGTCCAATTTAAGGACTTGGCTCAATCGACAAAACATGTTCCGATGCTTGCGCGGACACACGGCCAACCTGCAATTCCGACGACATTTGGAAAAGAAATGGCCAATTATTATTACCGGTTGAAAAAACAGCTTCAAAAGCTCGAGAAATTTGAGTTCGAAGGTAAGTGTAATGGAGCTGTCGGCAGTTTTAACGCACAGATACTGGTATATCCCCATGTTGACTGGATATCGTTCAGTAACAGCTTTGTAGAGTCATTCGGGTTACAACCTAATCCGGGAGTTACGCAGATATTGCCTTACGACAACTGGCTGGAATTTTTTCAGATCCTTATTCTCGTCAACGGTATTCTGGTAGATTCTTCTGTCAATTTCTGGCTTTATATCATGCTTGAAGTAATGGTTCAAAAAAAGGCGGAAGGTGAAGTAGGGTCTTCCACCATGCCGCAAAAAGTCAATCCGATCAATTTTGAAAATGCTGAAGGAGTATTAGGACTTGCCAACAGCCAATTCGAATTCTATTGCCGCAAGCTCGTTTCGTCAAGGCTGCAGAGGGATCTTTCCGATTCGACGGTACGGAGAACATTCGGGATTGCATTTGCGTACATGGTACTTGGATGGAAAAGCATGATGAGCGGAATGAAAAAAGTCACCGTCAATAAAGAACGGGCGAAGACAGAACTGGATCAGCACTGGGAGGTATTGGCTGAAGCGTTACAGACGCATCTTCGTTCTCTTGGCGATGAAGAAGCATACGAGAAACTGAAAAGCCTTACCCGAGGAAAAAAAATGGCGAAAGAAACGTATCTAGGGATACTTCGTGCATTGAAACTCGACAAAGAAAAAAAACTCGTTGATCTGACACCGGAAAAATATGTCGGATTGGCAGAGAAGTTGACGGAAATATTGTTATAAATTTCTAATTACCTAATTAACCTAATTCCTAAAAAATTCCCAATTACGCAATTGGAGCTTATTTAGGTTATTAGAATAATTAGATCAATTAGGTTAATTTCATAATATGATTCAAGTTGTTGTCGGTTCGCAATGGGGAGACGAAGGAAAAGGGAAGCTTGTTGATCTTCTCGCAAAGAAAGCCGAGTATACGGTCCGTTTCCATGGGGGAAATAATGCCGGACACACTGTTGTGGTAAATGGAAAAAAATTTGCATTCCATCTTGTTTCAGCAGGGATAATCAATCCAAATACAAGGTCCGTCCTTGCAAATGGGGTAATTATAGATCCAGAGGTTTTAATCGGAGAAATTGAGATGCTGAAAAAAGAAGGAATCAGCGTAAAAAACAGGCTATTTATCTCTCCTCGCTGTCACCTTATCATGCCTTATCATAAAGCGCTTGATGAGGCATACGAGAATGCACGGGGAAAGAACAAGCTGGGAACGACCCGCCGGGGCATCGGTCCGACGTACGCAGACAAAGTAAGTTATAACGGTATCAGAGTCTATGAACTTCTTGACTGGAAAACGTTCGTCGAAAAATTCACCTTTCAGGCAAACATTAAAAATAAGATATTACAGCTGTTTGGAGTAGAACCAATCATCGTTCAAAAAGAATTGAAGAGATATAAAGCGTATAGAGAAACCATAGCGCCATATGTGAAGGATACGTATCAATTATTGCAAAAAGCCGTAAGGGAAAAAAAATCAATTTTGCTTGAAGGAGCTCACGGCGTAATGCTCGATGTCGATTTTTCCCCTTATCCATTTTCAACAGGGTCGAATGTTGTGATTGGTGGGGTAAACACCGGAGCGGGAATTCCACCCGCAAAAGTAAATGATGTTTGGGCTGTGGTGAAGGCTTATTTATCACGAGTGGGCGGAGGACCGCTTCCCTCGGAACTCCATGATAAAACAGCGGATATGATCCGTGAAAAAGGACATGAATACGGAACAACGACAGGACGGCCCCGGAGAATCGGTTGGCTTGACCTTGTTGCGGTCAAATTTGCCTGTGAAGTAATCGGCGCAACAAAACTCGCCATTACCAAACTCGATATTCTGTCGGGACTTTCGACGATCAAGATATGCACAGGATATGTTTTAAAGGGGAAAAATCTTGATTATAGCGAGTGCGGGTATAATGAACTGGCGCGGCTTACGCCAAAATATAAAACGTTTTCGGGCTGGAAAGAAGACATCCAGGAAATAAGATCGTTTAGCCGGTTGCCGAAAAATTGCCAAAGGTATCTTCGATTTATCGAGTCATTTCTTAAGGTTCCAATTGCCATCGTTTCAACCGGTGCAGATCGTAAAGACTATCTGTTAATCCATTAAGGGTATTTCACTATTATGAAAATAAACTTACCTCTTGTTGTTATTGGAACTCAGTGGGGAGACGAAGGAAAAGGGAAAGTCGTTGATCTTTTATCCGAAAAAGCCGATTATGTAGTCAGATTTAATGGGGGAAATAACGCGGGACACAGCGTAGTGGTCGATGGAACAAAATTCAAACTTTCTCTTCTTCCGTCGGGAGTCGTTCAAAAAAAGAATCTTCTTATTTCGCAGGGAGTCGTCATCGACCCAAAAGTGTTGATCGACGAAATTGATTTTTTTGAGAAAAGAAAAGTCAAAGTTCAGCTGAAAATCGATCCCCGCGTAAATGTTGTTATGCCATATCACAAAGAATTGGACCGCGCGACAGAACTTTGGAAAGGAAAAAAGGCAACAGGAAGCCTCCACCTTGGTATCGGATACTGTTATGAGGACAAAAACAACCGGTTCGGTATACGTTTTGAGGATCTCATCAATCCCGTTTTGTTGAAGGAAAGACTGGAGATGATTTTTCCTTTAAAGAAACTGCAGATTGAAAAAGTATACGGGCAGAAAACGGAATTAACGGTAGGAAAAATCCTTAAGGATTACGTAAACTATGGCAAAAAACTCAAGCGGTATATGGGTGATGTTTCGGCGCTCTTGGCAGAAAGACTCCGCAAGAAAAAAACAAATGTCCTTTTCGAAGGGGCTCACGGGACATTTCTGGATGCGATTTACGGAACGTATCCGTATACGACTGCTGTTTATACGGTTTCAGGTTCGGTATTTCCATATGTCGGAATTTCACCACAAAAAATATACGGTATCGGGATCGTAAAGGCGTATACGACCCGTGTTGGCAATGGCCCTTTCCCTACCGAATTATTTGACAAAACAGGTGAAGAAATCCGTTCTATTGGAGGGGAATACGGAACGGTTTCCAAACGTCCCCGAAGGTGTGGTTGGCTTGATTTGACGATGCTTCGTACCGCTATACGATTATCCGGATTTGATTATCTTGCCATAACGAAATTGGATGTTTTATCTTCTTTACCTAAGATAAGGATTTGTACTCATTACCTTTTGCATGGAAAAAAAATAAAAGAAATCCCGGCGTTGATGTCGGAGTTTGCCGACTGCAAACCGGTTTATAAAGAATTCAACGGCTGGCGGAAAGACATTTCAAAAACGAGGTCATTTAGTACCCTTCCAAAAGAAGCAAAATCATATATACTATTTATCCAGCGCCAATTAAAAGTGCCGATAAAAATCGTATCGGTGGGAGCTGAGAGAGAGGCAAATATTTTATTATAAATTTCTAATTACTTAATTTACCTAATTTCTAAGAAATTCCCAATGAACATTGGGAATTATTTAGGTCAATTAGAACAATTAGATCAATTAGGTTAATTATGAAAATGATGGAGGGTTTGACTTACGATGACGTTTTACTCGTGCCGCAAAAGTCTTTCATCGATCACCGGAGTGAAGTATCGACAAGAACGAGACTTACGAAACACATAGAACTCAATACTCCTTTTGTTTCGGCAAACATGGATACGGTGACTGAGTACGAGATGGCTATAGCTCTTGCTAAAGACGGAGGAATCGGCATTATCCACCGGTTTATGACCATTGAAGAACAGGTCGAACAGGTTCAGAAAGTAAAACGCGATGTCGGATATATTTTATATCATCCGTATACCGTTCATCCAACAATGACCGTTGAACAAGTTGAAAAACTCGCGCGCAAAAAAAACGTTGACGGGTTCGTGGTAGTTGACGAAAAAAACAAAGTGGTTGGAATTTTGAGCAAACGTGACTTCATGTTTGAAACCAATCCGAGAACTCCAGTGTTAACTCTTATGACTCCCTTGAAAAAACTGATTGTCGGAAAAAACGGAACGACGTTTGCACAAGCAAAAAAAATCTTCCACCAGTACAAGATCGAAAAACTGCCATTGGTAGATTACGCAGGGTTTTTGAAAGGACTTATTACGGCGCGGAGCGTTTTGAATTACGAAAAGTATCCGTATTCGACCAAAGACTCATACGGAAGATACCGTGTTGGTGCGGCCGTTGGGGTAGTCAGAGATCATCTTGACCGGGCAAAGGCGCTTATTGATGCAGGGGTCGACGTGTTGGTTGTCGATGTCGCTCACGGCCATAACGAAGTTGCGTTAAAGGCAGTATCGGCAATAAGAAAAAAATTTAAGGACATTGATTTAATCGGAGGTAACGTTGCGTCAAAAGAAGGAGTACGTGATTTGATTACAAGAGGGGTCGACGCGGTGAAAGTGGGTATAGGACCCGGCGGGCTTTGCACCACAAGGATTGTGGCTGGAGTTGGAGTTCCTCAACTCACTGCGGTACTTGAGTGTTCAGAAGAAGCACAAAAGAAAAATATTCCCGTTATTGCGGATGGGGGAACAAATTATCCCGGGGATATTCCAAAAGCTTTAGCAGCTGGGGCATCTGCATGTATGCTTGCAGGATGGTTTGCAGGGACAGACGAAAGTCCCGGAGGGGTGATCTTGCGGAAAGGGATGAAGTTTAAAGTGCACCGGGGATCGGCGTCTTTCTTGGCGACCGCGGACCGGAAAATTGAGTTGGAAAACCACAATGAACGGCAATTAAATACCATTGTTCCTGAAGGAGTTGAAGCTTTGGTACCGTATAAAGGAAAAGTTTCCGATGTGGTTTACCAGCTTGTGGGAGCATTGCGAAGCGGAATGAGTTATTGTAACGCAAAAACAATAAAAGAATTATGGAAAAATGCCCGGTTTGTCAAAATAACCGAAGCGGGATTTAGGGAAAGCAAATCTCATAACGTTGAAGAATTATGACTTGTGTGTTTTTAGCTGGATCAGCGAAAGCCATACGAGTCCTCCGATAATACAGAGCGCGCCAAGATACTGTTGGAATGTCGGAATTTCTTTCAAAAAAACCACCGAACCGATCAGAGCAGACGAAACATTCAGAGGAATCATTGCCGATATGACGGAAAGATTCACGCGTTTGAGCGCCTGATACCATAAAAACATATCAAGGGATCTGAAAATCAAGGCAAAAATGACGACAACATAGAGATTATTAAGAATAAAAAGTTCCTTTATTGCGCTGGGATTGATGAGTAAAGCCGCAATAATAAGCATGATGCCGCTATAGAAGAGCCTCGCCGCAACAATAATATTGGGATTATTATTACTTTTCAGTAATTTTTTTGCAACGAGATGTCCGAACTGGAATATCAACGGAACCGACAAGATAAGAATGTCTCCCGGATTAAAATGAAACGATTTTTTAATCACAATAATGCCCGCGCCGAGAATCATGACAAGCGCACTCATCAGATGGTTTTTCGTAATGATTTCATTCAGGAATATTGATGAGAGAAGGAGGGAATAGAGCGACTCGGTTTGCAACAGGAGTCCTGTGTTTATACCGCTTGTCATTTTTGTCCCGACAAAAAGGAATGCCGTTCCTAATGCTGCAAAAAGGGAAATAAGAAAAAAAGACATACGCATTTTTGGCCTATACAGTTCGTTTAATTGTTTTGTTACTCCAAGATAAAAAAGAAAGGGGAGTGAGCCGACTAACGTTATTGCGGCGCTGAATAAAAGAGGATCGAGCTTTGCAACATAGTAGTGTGCAAAAACAGGGATAAAACCAAAAAGCAAAATATCACCTATCGCGATGATGAATCCGGACGGCATTTTGTAATTATACTGTAACGGAAACTGAAAATATCAATTGACAAACAGCTTTTTTTTGAGAAAATATAATATGGATAGACAAAGAATTAAGGTCTTTGACTTTAAAGATTAATAACTACCCGCCCAGTTCGGCGGGTTTTTTTGTTATGGTAGATTTTACAAAACTAAAAAGGGAAGAAATGTTGAAAGACAAATGCGGCGTCTTTGGGATTTTCGACTCGGGAGAAGCCGTGGCACGTATTAGCTATTTTGGGCTTTACAGCCTGCAGCATCGAGGACAAGAAAGTGCCGGTATTTCCGTTTCCGACGGCAAAAAAATACATTCGATCAAAGGATTGGGATTGGTTTCTTCGGTATTTGATGAAAAAAATATCGCTTCTTTAAAAGGATATATGGCCGTTGGACACAATCGATACTCAACTACCGGCTCAAACATTATAGAAAATGTCCAGCCGATCATATTACGTTTTAAAAACGATGAGTTGGCGCTTGCACATAACGGCAATATCGTCAATACTGAGGATTTGGTGAAATCTTTTCATATAGTTTCTCTCAAGTCGACAACCGATACCGAAGTTATGGGGTGGGTCATCGAAAAAACAAAAGGAAGATCATGGGAAGAAAAGATAATGAACGCTATGCCAAAATTTGACGGGGCTTTCAGCATGGTCGCACTCACAAGAAAAAAATTATTTGCGTTTCGTGATCCGTATGGATTCCGGCCACTTGTTTTGGGGAAATTGAACGGAGGATTTATTGTTTGTTCGGAAACCTGCGCTTTAGAGACGGTCGGCGCAAAATATATCCGTGATATCAAACCCGGAGAAGTAATTGTGATAGATCACAAAGGGGTAAGGCATGTGGGTTCTGTTCCCTCAACGCGAAAGTCGTTTTGTCTTTTTGAGTATGTGTATCTGGCCAGACCGGATTCCATTCTTAACAAAGAACTGGTACATGAAGTACGGCAACGCTCAGGAGAATTGTTAGCATACGAAGCACCGGCGCAAGGAGATTTAGTGGCGGCAGTCCCTGACTCGGGGACTTCTGCGGCAATTGGATACTCAAAAGCGTCGGGGATTCCTTTCGGCGAAATTCTTATAAAGAATCGGTATATTGGAAGGACTTTCATCCAACCGGAACAAAGAATCAGGGACATGGGGGTAAAGATTAAATTCAATCCTTTAAAAAAAATCGTCAAAGGAAAACGCATCATCATCGTTGATGATTCGATTGTCCGCGGAACTACCATAAAAAAAATCATCCAAGTATTGAGAAAATACGGAGCTAAAAAGATACATGTACGCGTCACTTCTCCGCCGATCAAGAATCCTTGCTATTTTGGAGTCGATACACCCAATAGGAAACATCTCATCGCTTCGGAAAAATCAGTGAAGGATATTCAGGAGTATATTGGTGCGGATTCTTTGAATTATCTGAGTCTTTCAGGGCTCGTCACCGCCGCACGGCAAAAGAGAAATTCATTATGCACGGCATGTTTTAGCGGAGAATACCCCATAAAAGTAAGCGATCATTTCAACAAAGAGATTCTTGAAGAAAAAAAACTGGCGGTACTTATTTCAAACGGAGGAACAGGAACGAATCTTCAAGCAGTCATTGACGCAATAGAAAAGCGAGCTTTAAAAGCAAAAATTGCCGTAGTAATAAGCGATGCTCCTGATGCATATGGGTTAAAACGTGCAAAAAAACACGGCATCCCCGTTCATGTAACAGATAGAAAAGATAACTTGACCGAACTACTAAAAGAAACGTATAACGTCGATTATATTCTTCTTACCGGATGGAAAAAAATGATTCCTGACTTAATGCTTGCTGCGTTCCATGATAAAATCCTCAATGTTCATCCGGGTTTGATTCCTGATGCAATCAACGGGACAGTTAAAAATCCGGATGGTACAAAAGGTCTCTGGAATCGAGGAAAGTTTACCGATGCGGCGATACAAAACTTCCTTGATACAAAAGCGACGTATGCCGGATCAACCGTTCATTTTTTGTCGAATGAATTCGACTTCGGTACTGTTTTATCGCGCTGTTTTGAAAAAGTTTTTTCAGGTGATACGGTAAAGAGTCTTTACGCGAGACTCAAACAAAAAGAGCATGCAATCCTTGTTCAATCGTTAATGACGTTATGTAATTGAAAATGCCAGAAAAAATTTTAATCATCGGAAATGGGGGAAGGGAACATGCGTTGGCATGGAAGTTGGGACGGTCTTCTCAGGTAAGCAGGTTATTTGTTGCGCCGGGAAATTCCGGCACATCCGATTTTAATATTGACATTGGGGTGCATGACATTGACGTACTGGCTGATTTTGCAACAAGAAACGATATAGGATTGACCGTGGTAGGACCTGAAGCTCCTTTGGCAAGCGGAATCGTTAATGTGTTTCAAGAGCGTGGCCTAAAAATATTTGGTCCAACTGAGATTGCCGCGAGACTTGAAACAAGTAAGGCATGGTCTTCCCAGTTTTTACAGCGCCACAACATCCCTCATCCCGATTTTCATATTTCCTATGACGTCCAGGACGCTTTGGCTTTTGTAAAGAGTCCAAAATGGGATGCGCTTGTAATAAAAGCTGATGGTCTAGCTTCAGGAAAAGGGGTAATACTCCCGTCGAGCAAAGAAGAAGCGAGAGAGGCAGTTATTGATATTATGGAGAGAAAAAAATTTGGAAGAGCCGGAGAAATAGTCGTTTTCCAGGAACGGCTCATCGGACAGGAAGTTTCGGTGATCGCTTTTTCTGATGGAAAAACCATTGTGCCGCTTCTTTCCGCCCAGGACCATAAAGCAATCAATGACAACGATGAAGGTCCTAATACGGGAGGTATGGGCGCGTATGCGCCGGCTCCTATCCTGAAACCCGAGATCATGCGGAAAGTTCAGAAAATGATCCTTCAGCAAACAATAGATGGGATGAGATTGGAAGGAAGTCCTTACAAGGGAATATTATACGCAGGGCTCATGATTACCAAGGATGGCCCGAAAGTTCTTGAATACAATGTACGTTTTGGCGATCCTGAAACACAACCCCTTATGATGTTGCTCCGGTCGGATCTTGCGCCAATTTTGCTTTCCTGCATTGAAGGTACCTTGAAACCGGATTTAGTTAAATTTCGCCCCGGTGCAGCGGTATGTGTTGTGCTTGCCGCAAGGGGATATCCTGGAACGCCGGAAACAGGCAAGGTTATTGATGGGTTAGACCATGTTGACGACTCCGATATCCAGGTATTCCATGCCGGAGCAATGATGCGGGATGGACATATCCTTACCAATGGGGGAAGAGTCCTTGGAGTAACTGCATACGGAAAGGACATAGGATTAGCCATTGAAAAGGCATATTCGGCAATAGGCGATCAAGGAATCCATTTTGAGGGCATGCATTATCGGAGAGACATTGGAGCAAAAGCCATGCGAAGATTATCATAATTATGACGAACAGAATAGAAATAACTTCAACAATTACCGATACCCGCGGGTTAGTCCGGAAGAAAAAATGGGAAGCGGGAGGATATAAAGGAAAAATCAAATCTGTTGATATGGTTGATGTTTACACCATCGATAAAAAACTTACCCCCCAACAATTAAAAAAAACCGCTTCAATCTTGATGAATCCGGTCGTTCAGACGGCAAAAATTAATCAACCTTTTTCACCAAAACGGTTTGATTTTGCCATAGAAATAGGATATTTACCGGGAGTGACGGATAACATAGCAAATACCACAAAAGAATCCGTAGAGGATCTGTTGAAAATATCATTTAAGAATGGAGAGAACGTGTATACGTCACAGATAACTTTTATAACGGGTAATCTTCAAGAGGAAGACGTATATTCGCTTGCCATAAGTTTATACAATCCGCTGATTCAGAGAGCGCTCATTAAGAGCTCTAAACAATTTAAAAAAGACAAAGGTATGGGAAGGGGAGTTCCTAAAGTGAAGCTTGACCAATCGCAAAAAGTTGATCAGATAAATCTGGACGTGAGTGATGAGGAGTTGGTTGCCATCGGGAAAAAAGGAATCGCAAATCCGGATAGTTCACGGCGCGGTCCTCTGGCACTGGATCTCAATTACATGAAGGCGATTCAAAAATACTTCAAAAAAATAGGAAGAAGTCCTACTGACGTTGAATTGGAATCCATTGCCCAAACATGGTCTGAACACTGCAAGCATACTATTTTTGCCGACCCGATGGATGAGCTAAAGAACGGGCTTTTCAACACGTATATCAAGGCGGCTACAGAAAGAATCCGTAAGAAAAAAGGCAAAAAAGATTTTTGCGTTTCGGTGTTCAAGGATAATTCAGGAGCGATCGAGTTTGATGAAAACTATCTTATCACCGACAAAGTGGAAACCCACAATAGCCCGTCTGCCTTAGATCCTTTTGGAGGAGCCGTTACCGGAATTGTTGGGGTAAACAGGGATGCGATCGGTTTTGGTCTTGGTGCAAAACCGGTTATCAACCGTTATGGGTTTTGTTTTGCCGACCCGGATGATAACTCACCTTTGTATAAGGGTCAGGATTTTACGCAACCTATGCTTGCGCCAAAACGCATTATGGCCGGAGTAATCGAAGGGGTAAACAGCGGTGGTAACTGTTCAGGAATACCAACTCCCCAAGGATTTATGGTTTTTGATAAAAGATACAAAGGAAAACCATTGGTATTTGTTGGTACGGTTGGTTTGATTCCCAGGAAAATAAACGGAAAAAAATCCTATATCAAAAAAGCCCTGCCAGGCGATTATATTGTCATGGTGGGCGGACGGGTCGGGCAGGACGGGATTCACGGCGCCACTTTTTCTTCGGAGGCCATGGATTCAGGTAGCCCTGCTACCGCCGTTCAGATCGGTGATCCGATCACTCAAAAGAAATTGAGTGATGCTCTTGTCAAGGAGGCGCGTGATTTGGATTTGTATCACAGCATTACCGATAACGGAGCAGGTGGTCTTTCCTGTTCCGTGGCGGAAATGGCTAAGGAATCCGGCGGGTGTTTGGTGAAATTGGATGACGTTCCTCTCAAATATCCCGGATTGTCTCCTTGGCAAATTTGGATATCAGAGAGCCAGGAACGTATGACTTTGGCAGTACCTAAAAATAAATGGAAAAAATTTCATGACTTGATGAAAAGAAGAGGTATTGAATCAACGGTTATCGGGGAATTCACTAATTCAGGAACATGTACCGTTATGTTTTGCCATAAAAAAATAATGGACGTGGAGATGGAATTTTTGCATGAGGGGCTTCCGAAAAGGCAAATGAGGACTATGGTTCAAAAGATAAACTATCCTGACGAATCCTTTCGGCAACCTGCAAACTTGACTGACACGTTGCAACGGATGTTACAAAGAAATGGTATCGCAAGCTTTGAATTTTTATCAATGCAGTATGATCATGAAGTCCAAGCGGGATCGGTGATAAAACCATTGCAGGGACGGGGGAGAATAAACGGAGAGGCTACGGTGGTCCGGCCGGTATTATCTTCCAATAAAGGAGTAGTGATTTCCCAAGGGTTGTATCCCTCATACTCGGATATTGATACCTATCATATGGCGGCCTGTTCGATCGATACGTCGATACGGAATGCAGTCGCTGCCGGCGCAAATCCTGACAATTTGGCTTTGCTTGACAATTTTTGCTGGTGCAGCCCGGACGATCCGTACCGGTTGGGCCAATTAAAAAAGGCTGTCAAAGCGTGTTATGACTACAGCATTGTTTATGGAACGCCATTCATATCAGGGAAAGACAGTATGTTCAATGATTTCAAAGGATATGATGATAAAGGAAATCCGATAAAAATTTCCGTTCCTCCTACGTTATTGATTTCGTCCACGGGAGTCATCGATGATATCGAAAGAACCGTTTCCATTGACCCAAAATTTCCGGGCGATCTTGTGTATATTTTAGGTAATACATACGAAGAGTTGGGAGGATCGGAATATTTTGCGTTCCATTTGGTTATTGGAAATCACGTACCTCAAGTTGACGCCGCAAAAAATAAAAAGACATACCGGTTGTTATACAAAGCGCTTCAGAAAGGGTTAATTGCATCAGCAATCAGCGTTACCCGGGGAGGAGTTGGGATAGCGCTGGCAAAAATGGCGATGGCGGGAATGCTGGGGATCGACGTCTCTTTGAAAAACGTGCCCTCTTCAGGAATGAGGAACGATTTTGCTCTTTTTTCCGAAAGCCAAGGAAGAATTATCGTTACCGTTGACCCGAAAAAAAAGAAAGATTTTGAGTCAGTAATGAAGGGAAGCATATATGCACAAATAGGAAAAATAAATAGTAATGAAGAATTTGTCATTTCCGACAGCAAAGGAAAAAAAATCATTACGACCGATGTACCACGTTTATTAACATCATATAAATCAACATTTAAAAATTACTAATTAATCTAATTATTCTAATTGACCTAAAGATATCCTATTTATTGACTCATTGGGAATTACTTAGAAATTAGGTGAATTAGGTAATTAGAAATTTTAATATGATTAAGCCAAAAGTTATAGTTTTATCCGGGTACGGATTGAATTGTGAAGAGGAAACAAAATATGCATTCGAGCTGGCAGGAGGTGCGGGAGACATCGTTCATATAAACGATCTTATTGATGGGGTAAAAACAATGGATGATTACCAAATCCTTGCTATCCCTGGCGGTTTTGCATATGGAGATGACACCGGAGCAGGCAATGCATTTGCGAATAAGATGAAAAACCATCTTATGGAAAAGCTCAAAAAATTCATCACAAAAGATCGTCTTGTTATCGGTATCTGCAATGGATTCCAGATCCTTGCTCGTATTGGACTGCTGCCGGTAAAAATAGCGCTGATCAATAATAATACGGCCCGTTATACCGATCGTTGGGTCGATTGCAAGGTAGAAAATAATTCACCGTGGCTTCGGGGGATAAAAACACTTTCACTCCCTATTGCCCATGGGGAAGGTAATTTCTATGTTGATGCACAAACGCTCAATAGCGTAAAAAGAAAAAAACTGGTTTCTTTGCGATATGTTGAAGGAGAAGTATGCGCTTACCAATCTCTTCCTGCGAATCCGAACGGATCACTTGATAATATTGCAGGAATAAGTGATGAAAGCGGCAGAATATTCGGCCTTATGCCGCACCCGGAACGGGCAATGTTTTTTACCCAATTACCTCACTGGACCTATCTCAAAGAAAAACTAATGAGAGAAAAGAAAAATATACCGGAAGAAGGACCAGGATTACAAATTTTCAAAAATGCGGTAAAGCATTTTGAATCATTCACTATATGATTATCATCATAGATTTCGGATCACAAACCACTCATTTAATCGGACGGAGAATCAGGGATCTAGGAGTGCCTGCTGAAATTGTCCTCCCTCAAGATGCGCTACAGAGTATTTTAAAACACAAGGCAAAAGGAATTATTTTATCCGGTGGCCCAGCATCAGTATATGGTAAAGGCGCTTTATTGGTTGATAAACAAATCCTGAATCTGGGAATTCCGGTACTCGGAATCTGTTACGGACTTGAGGTGGTTGGCCATCTTTTGGGTGGAAGAGTCGCTTCGGGAAAAAAGAAAGAGTATGGGCCGACACATTTTTATCTTAAAAAAGAATGCGATCTGTTTGCCGATTGGAGTACGAATAAAAAGGATTTTACCGTTTGGATGAGTCATTTCGACCAAGTTGTCAAACTGCCGAAAGGTACGTCGATCATCGGATCGACGCCGACGGTACCGATCGCCGCATTAGCGGATGAAAAAAAGAAGATCTATGCCATCATGTTTCATCCTGAAGTGCACCATACTGAGTACGGGCAGAAAATACTTCATAATTTTGTATTGACCATATGCAAGGAAAACCCCATTATCGGGCAAAAAAAAATCGAGGAAATAAAAAAATATTTAAGGGATAAAATCAAAAATGCGAAGGCCGTATGTGCGTTATCTGGAGGGATCGATTCGAGTGTTACCGCCTATCTTACTTATCAGGTGATAGGTAAAAACCTCACCTGTTTTTATGTTGATACGGGTCTTATGAGATTTGGTGAAACAGAGGAAATACGGAATACATTTAAACACAAGCTGAAACTTCCATTGGTAATTATCGATGCGAAAAATGAATTTCTGAAAGCCTTAAAAGGAGTAGTAGATCCGGAAAAAAAACGAATGATTATTGGTGCCGCTTTCATCCGCGTATTCGAGAGGGAGGCAAAAAAAATCGGGGCAAAAATACTCGTTCAGGGAACAATCTATCCCGACGTAATAGAAAGCCAGGGAACAAAACATTCCCATAAAATTAAGACCCACCATAATGTCGGTGGCATCCCGAAAAAACACGGATTTCAGATTGTTGAGCCGTTGCGGATGTTTTATAAAGACGAGGTACGGCGGATCGCAAGGGAGCTCAAATTTCCTCAAGAAGTAGTGGCAAGACATGTGTTTCCCGGACCGGGACTTGCGGTCCGCATTATTGGAGATGTGACCAAAGAAAAACTGGAGATTCTGAATAAGGCGGATTCAATCGTCATTGAAGAAATCAAGAAGGCAGGATTATATGAAGATATCTGGATGAGTTTTGCTGTCTTTACCGGCATAAAAACCACAGGAGTAGTAGGGGATGAACGGAAATATGGCGAAACGATCGCTTTAAGGATTATTGAATCAAAGGATACCATGACTGCCGACTGGGTAAGACTTCCGTATGAGGTTTTAGCCAAAATTTCCAACAGAATCGTCACCGAAGTTTTTGAAGTGGTGAGGGTCGTATATGATATCACGACCAAGCCGCCGGCGACCATGGAATGGGAATAATCATATGAAAAAATATACCATAGCGACACTCGGTAGTCATTCGGCCCTGCAGATATTAAAGGGAGCCAAAGACGAAGGATTCGCGACTCTTCTTATCACCACTGAGGACAGAAAATCACTGTACCAGCGGTTTCCTTTTATTGACGAAATAATAATCATCAAAAGTTATCATGAGTTTCCGGAATTGGAAAATGAGTTGCGCAGGAAAAATACCATTATCATTCCCCATGGTTCGTTTATTGCATACCTTGGAATAGAAGGCAATAAGAAAATCCATATTCCTTATTTTGGCAATAAAAAAGTGCTGGACTGGGAAGCGGATAGAATGAAACAACATCAATGGATGAAGGAAGCAGAGTTAAACAGACCCCCTTTATATAAAAACCCCGACGAAGCGGAATATCCGGTGATGGTGAAATCGTTTGGGGCAGCAGGCGGAAAAGGATATATTTTTGCAGGCAATAAAAAAGAATTCAAAAGAAAAATAAGTACGATGACGGAAAAAAAATATATTATCCAAAAATATATCATTGGCGTTCCTTTGTATATCCATTATTTTTATTCTCCGTTATCAAAAAAAATAGAGATTCTGGGAATTGACAGGCGTTATGAAACCAATACCGATGCGTGGGGACGGATTCCTTTTAAGGAGCAGAGGGAAATTGAGACAGACTTGAGCTATGTCGTAGTGGCAAACAGTCCGTTGACATTGAGGGAATCAATGCTGCCAGAAGCGTATGCGATGGGAGAACGGTTAGTTGAAGCGTCAAAAAAAATCATAGATTCAAAGGGCATTTATGGGCCATTTTGTCTGGAAACGATCATTACATCCGACCAGAAGTTTCACGTAATAGAAATATCGGCGCGGATTGTTGCAGGGACATTTTTGTTTCAACAAGGTTCGTCCTATTCGTGGCTTTTATATAATGAACCGATGAGTATGGGGAGAAGGATCGCGCGAGAGATCAAAATTGCAATTCAGCAAAAAAAAATAAATATAATTTTGGATTGATCAACAATGAAACAGTCTAACACTATAACAATCGCCGTTCTTGGTTCCCATTCAGCCCTCGATATTTGCAGGGGAGCTAAGGATGAAGGATTCAAGACGATGGTCATTTGTCAAAAAGGACGGGAAAAAACATATGACAGGTATTACCGTACGGACGGCGAAATAGGCTGTGTTGACGAGTGTATTGTGCTGGATTCATTTACGGATTTATTGAGTTTGCCAGTCCAAAAAAAATTATTATCAAAGCGTGCGGTTTTTATTCCCCATAGGTCTTTTGAGGCGTATCTAAAGTTTGACTACCGTGCGATTGAGCAAACGTTTAAGGTGCCTATCTTTGGAAACCGGTATCTTCTAAAAATAGAAGAACGGGGAAAAAAACCGAACCAGTACGATATTTTAGATAAAGGAAATATCCGTTATCCTAAACAATTTATCAATCCCAAAAAAATTGACCGCCTGTGTCTGGTAAAAGTGTTGGAAAAGAAACGGCGATTTGAACGGGCTTTTTTTCTTGTAAACAGTTACGACGATTATAGAGAGCAGGCCGAAGAAAAAATAAAGCAAGGAATAGTTACCAAAGAGCAGTTGGAAAAGGCAGTGATTGAAGAATTTGTCGTTGGCGTACAAGTAAATTTCAACTTTTTTTATTCCCCTCTAAGCAGGCGATTGGAACTTTTGGGAACAGATACGAGAAGGCAAACCAATAGTGAAGGTATGGCAAAAATAACGGCTCCGTATCAAAATGAAGTCGTAAAAAGATGCGCTGTCAAATATGAAGAGGCGGGTCATATTGCGGTTACGGTTCTTGAATCGCTCTTGGAGGACGCATATGTGCTTGGCGAAAAATTTGTGAAGGCGAGCAGGGAACTTGTACCACCGGGGATCATCGGCCCGTTTGCATTGCAAACAATCATCATTCCGGGACCGCCAAAAAAAGAAATAATCGTCATCGACGTTTCGCCCCGTATGCCGGGTTCTCCCGGAATTTCCGCCACTCCTTACAGCGGATATTTATACGGTAAGTCGATGTCTGTTGGAAGACGGATTGCAAAAGAAATTAAAAAAGGAATAAGCGATAATAAGTTAAAATTATTAATTACCTAAATAAAATAGGTCTCACGGATGAGGTATCTTTCCGAGAACCGGGGCGCCCGACGAACGTGGGGTCGGATCGGAGGAAAGTAGGGATCATAAGTGACAGAATCTATTTTATTTATATCATCTAAAACTTATGGAAAAATCAATAGTTTCTATCTTAATGGGTTCTGATTCTGATTTACCAGTCATGAATGAGGCAGGAAAAGTTCTTGAGGAGTTCGGGATTCATTATGAGTTATTCATTCTTTCCGCCCACCGCAGTCCAGAAGAGACTGCGCAGTTTGCAAAAAAAGCGCTTGACCGGGGCATACGCGTGATTATCGCCGGTGCAGGCGGAGCTGCACACCTGGCAGGGGTTATTGCATCGCTATTTCCTTTGCCGGTTATCGGTGTACCGATAAAGACTCCGACATTAAACGGCATTGACTCACTGTATTCGATCGTCCAGATGCCACCCGGAATACCGGTTGCGACGGTTGGTATTAATGGGGCCAAAAATGCCGGGATTCTTGCGGCCGAAGTATTGGCGGTAAACAACAAGGCACTGCAAGAAAAACTAAAGATATATAAAAAAAATTTATCAAAGGCAGTCGCTGATAAAAATAAAAAAATAAAAGAAGTGGGGGTTATTAACTATTTAGAGTCATTAAAAAAATAATATGATCCAATCAAACACAATTCTCAAAGCATTGCCAAAGGTATTAAAAACAGTGAATATCCCAAAATTGGGAAAAAAACAGCAGGGAAAAGTCCGCGACATTTATTTTCAAGATGACAAAAGGATTCTCGTTACCACGGACAGACAATCGGCTTTCGACGTCATTCTTGGCAACATACCGTTTAAAGGAGCTGTCCTCAATCTTTTATCCGCTTTTTGGTTTGAAAAAACCAAACATATAGTTCCAAATCACATGATCTTTGTTCCTCATCCTAATGTGATGATCACAAAAAACTGCAAGCCGACTGCTATTGAAATGATCATACGCGGATATATGACCGGCGTCACCAAAACTTCGATATGGTATTCGTATCAAAAAGGAGAACGGATCATATACGGTCTTAGATTCCCGGACGGGCTCGTAAAAAATGAGAAGCTGCCTAAGCCGGTTCTTACTCCCACAACCCATCCGGAAATCGGTGCAAAAGTTCATGACGAACGGTTGACGAGGGAGGAAATACTGAAGAAAAAACTCATTGATAAAAAAACATTTCTTCGAATGGAAGAGGCTGCGTACGAGTTGTTTAAGTTCGGAAGCAGATGGTGTCAAAAAAAAGGATTGATTCTTGTAGATACGAAGTATGAATTCGGGATATATGATGGAAAGGTGATGCTCATTGATGAAATTCACACTCCTGATTCTTCCCGTTTCTGGATTGCAGATACATATGAATCCCGGTTTAAAAAAGGTCTTGAACCGGAAAATTTTGATAAGGAATTTTTACGCCTGTGGTATGCGAAAAAGGGATATAGAGGTGATGGGAAGCCGCCGTCGATGTCAAGGCAATTAATTGTTGATCTGGCCAAAAGATACATTGCCGTTTATGAGAAAATAACCGGAAAGAAATTCAAACCATATGAGTATCCGATTGATAATGACATAAGGAAAAGTTTATCCATATGAAAACACGGAAAATAACCTATTCACAAGTAGGTGATAATTACGGGACCAAGGATCCCGTCAAGAAATCAGCCCAAACGGCAGCCAAAGCAACCGGAGTTCATTTAAAAAAATATGGATTCGGGGAAGTTTCCGATACGCGCGGGGAATCCGCGTATGTTTGGGAACAAGAGAGTGTTTTAATGGCAACGGTAATTGAAGGGCTGGGTACAAAAAATCTGGTGGCCGACGAGATGAAAAAGATAACAGGAAAAACATACTATGATGTCATCGGACACGATACCGTTGCGACAATTATCAATGATCTGATTACCGTTGGCGCTACTCCTTTGACCATTCACGCATATTGGGCCGTTGAAAATAATAATTGGTTACAGGATACGGAAAGAATGAAGAATTGTATCAGTGGTTGGAAATCTGCTTGTGATATCAGCGGTGTATCATGGGGCGGGGGGGAAACACCGACCCTCAAAGGAATTATTGTTCCAAATACGGTGGATTTAGGTGGTTCAGCGGTCGGGATAATAAAACCAAAATCCCGTTTAATCATTGATACAAAACTAAAAGAAGGGGACAGAATTGTATTATTAAAAAGTAACGGGATCAATGCCAATGGTCTTTCACTTGCGAGGGCAATCGCAAAAAAACTCCCCAAAGGGTATGCAACTACATTACCTAGTGGCAAAATGTATGGTGATGCGATTTTAACCAAAACGAACATCTATGCCAAACTTTTGCAGGAGTTATTTAAAAATAAGATAGACATTCATTACATTTCCAATATTACCGGTCACGGATTACGGAAAATCATGCGAGCCCGGCAAAATTATACCTATGTAATTGAAAAAATATTCGAACCGCAGGAATTATTTTTATTCATCCAGAAACACGCTGGTTTGTCAGATTATGAAATGTATGAGACATACAACATGGGTATGGATTATGCATTATTCATTCCTCAAGAAAATGTAAAGAAAGCCCGGTCAATAATAAAAAAACAAGGGTTTGACAGTATTGATGCAGGATATGTGCAAAAAGGGGATCGGCAGGTAATCATCCAGGAAAAGCATTTGCTTTACAAAGCAGAATCTTTAGATCTCCGTTAAGTGGGTGAGGAGGGAGTCGAACCCTCACGGCCGTAAAGACCACATGTTTTTGAGACATGTCTGTATGCCATTCCAGCACTCACCCTAGAACTAAATTATACCAAAAACGTAAGACTTGAAAATTTTTTAGGAGAAGAGTACGCTTTCATCAATTTCAAACGATAATTTTTACATGAGGGAACTATGTCGTAGGCCAAGAGGTTGTGAATTTACTGGTGGAGGAGGATGCAACGCACCACCGGAAACACTTAACCCAAAGTATAGGGCACAGGTAGTTTTTATTGCAACGAGATTTCGTGAAAGAAATACCGGTAAAATTTTTGAACGCGGAGATAGGGCCTATATGTTTAATACTCCGAGAGGTTCAGGAGAATGGTTTTTGAGAAACGCTTTGGAAATTGCGGATATCAGGTTACAAGAGGATATTTGGAAACCGTATTTTATTCCTTCAATATTCCTAAAAGAAACCGCTTGATTTGTTATTTACTTGAAAAACTGCGTTTAAATATGTAATATTCTTTTCCGAGAACCTATGCATGAAATATCACCGATTGCGGCGGAAAAAGGAACAGCTATTCTTTCTTTATTAAAGGAACCAAAAAATCTTCTCCCAAAATTATTCCGGTTTGTCCATTTGACGGCAGAGGATAATTCTACAGCTATTTGGCCTATCTTTGTAAAGTTTCCGGATAAATTATCTCGTCTTTTTCCCGGAAGCTATATTGCTCCCGGAACATTTTTACGGGAACTTGGTGTAGACGGTAAGCAAATCAATGAGGAGGTTGGTAAACTTTTAAGCAACAGTATCGGTGGAGAAGGAAACACAACATTTCAAACAGTACAGGAGCGGAAAGACAATTTACCCGCTTTTAATCTGTCAGTATTAAATGGTTTGACGAATGAACATGCTTTGGCAATGACAAGGCTCGCCTATAACAATGGAATTACTGATGCCGATAATAGAGCACAGTATCAGTACCACATGTATTCGAGTATTGAGCCACATATTTTAGATCCTTCGGAACCGAAGTACGGCGTCAGATTTTTTGACGATTGTATTGCGTCTGGTGATTCTTTAGCAGGATACTTATACCGGCTTTACCAAGAACAAAATCCTCTTCTAAAAAAAGGTGTTGAAATAGTCGCGGTGACTGCAACTTCCCAATCTATTCTGTTTTTGAAGAATTTTGCAAAGAGTTTGAATATAGATCTTACCATCAAAGTGGGACAAGTAGCATTCGGATTGACAGAGGGCATAGACAAAGAAAACGGCGTAAAAGAGCATGCAAATTATATAACTTATCCTCCAGAACTTCTTGCTCTATTGCCGGAAGCTGTAGTCAGTCAACTGAGACAACTTGAAATTATGGTTGGTACACAGAAGGTTATCCAGGTAGTTGGAGACATGGGAGAGGCAGGAAAGGGAATAGACGATAACGTGATGCGGCAGATAAGAGAGGGGATCGGAAAAGAACTCGGTATGAGCAATTTTTGCTGGTGGAACGATACAAGAGAAGATAGTCATGGAGAGCACCCGAATCATCATAAATTACAGCATCCGAAAACAGGATACAAGGAAAAGCCTTTACTCATTTATCTGGCAAGAGGTGGTTATCTTCCGTTCGAATGGGATAAAAGAAAATATCCGCATTTTGGTATCATGGAAAAAATAATTGAGAGGGCGAGTCGATTGTGGACAAAGGAATTTGGATACGGTGTAGGTATGAAAGATTAACTTTTTGATATTCCCTTGACAATAATTTTGATTTTTTATAGAATGCTTTTCCAGAATGTTTAAGCAAATTATTCTTAGGAGGTAACAGAGTGGGGGCCAGTGCCCCCCCTTTTTTTTGCCTAAAATTTATAAGTTTGGTTATAGATATGAATAAGATCAGTCCGCCTCATGAAATAAATGAAATAAAAGGAACTTTTTTGCACAAAGATGTTGTCTCGTTAGATCAATTTGACAGAAAATCAGTCCTGCAATTGTTTTCACAGGTAAAAAAAATAAAGAAAACGCCCGTAAAAAAATTATTAAAAATCCTTTCCGGAAAAGTCGTAGCTCTGCTTTTTTTTGAACCATCGACGCGGACATTTTCCTCAAACTGCGCGGCGGTGAAACGGTTAGGAGGGGCAACGATAGAACACCAAAATCCGATGCAAACATCATCTGTAATCAAAGGGGAAACAATTGACGATACGATAAGAATGATTGAGCAGTATAGTGATGCGATCGTCATTCGTCACCCTTTAGTTGGAACCGCAAGAAGATCGGCCGAAGTTGCAGACATTCCGGTTATCAATGCAGGGGACGGAATTGGCGAGCATCCGACACAGGCGCTTTTGGACATGTTTACGATTTATGAAAAATTCGATACATTGGATGGATTAAAAGGATTGATGGTAGGGGATCTTCTCAATGGAAGAACGATCCACTCTCTCATCAAGGGCTTATCAATTTTCAGGAATAACACCATATATCTTCTAGCGCCAAAACAGCTAGGCCTTTCGAAACAAGATTTTAAGGAGTTTAAAAGCAGGGGAATTAATCTAGTGGGAATAGGGAGTTTGAAAGAAATTCCGACAAATTGCCATTTTTGGTATTGGACGAGAGTTCAGAAAGAACGGTTCGACGATAAAAAAGAATATGAAAAATTACGATTGAGTTTCATTCTTGACAAAAAACTAGTAGAGGAACGAGCAGGGATACATACTTTATTAATGCATCCATTGCCCAGGGTGGGAGAAATAAAGACAGAAGTCGATAACGATCCGCGTGCGGTCTACTTGACGGCTCAACCAAAAAACGGGATGTATGTTCGTATGGGGCTTTTTAGTTTAATTTTAAAATGATATCTATATGCAAGGACTGTTAAAACTTCAAGATGGAAGCGAATATGAAGGAAAAAGTTTTGGGTATGAATCCGGAGTATCCGGCGAAGTGGTTTTTTCAACAGGAATGGTCGGCTATCCTGAAAGTTTAACTGACCCTTCGTATATTGGGCAGATTCTTATTTTGACCTATCCTTTGGTCGGCAATTACGGTGTTCCAGATCAAAAATATTGGGAATCAGGAAAGCTGCAGATTTCAGCCCTCATCGTTTCAGACTATATTGATACTCCGTCACATCATGGAAGTAAGATGACGCTGGCGCACTGGTTAAAAAAAGAACACGTGCCAGCGTTGGAGATAAAAGATACCCGAGAACTCGTTTTAAAAATAAGAGAGAAGGGGGCAATGCTGGGTAAAATACTCCTTAAAAAAGATGATGACGAAAAAATTGATTTTTATGATCCCAATAAAGAAAATCTGCTTATTAAAGCCTCGCCAAAAAAAGTTACCTCAGAAGGAAAAGGTAAAAAAACGTTACTATTAATTGATTGTGGTGGAAAAAGAAACCTCAATCGTAATCTTCTGGAAAGAGACGTTAAAATCATTACGGTTCCATGGGATTATGATCCGTTTGATCATGGCATGAATTTTGATGCGTTGATTGTTTCCAACGGTCCGGGCGATCCGAAATTCGCAACAAAAACAATCGAAACGACTAGAAAAGCCCTCGAGAAAAAAATCCCGACATTCGGTGTTTGTCTCGGTCATCAAATTCTCTCTCTCGCTGCAGGAGGAGATACCTATAAACTCAAATATGGCCACCGTGGTCAGAATCAACCATGTATTCTTGAAGGAACAAATAAATGTTTCTTGACTACTCAAAATCACGGGTTTGCGGTCGGTGAAATTCCAAAAGGTTTTAAACAGTGGTTTAAAAATGCCAATGACCAGACGAATGAAGGAATTATTCATTCAAAATATCCATTCATGTCGGTGCAATTCCATCCGGAGGTGACTCCAGGACCAATGGACACGGAATGGCTGTTTGATTATTTCCTGGAAAGAATATGAAACCTAAAAAAATATTAGTGCTCGGTTCGGGAGCTTTGAAAATCGGTCAAGCAGGAGAGTTTGATTATTCCGGGTCCCAGGCAATTAAAGCATTTAAAGAGGAAGGAATTACCACTGTTTTAGTAAATCCAAATATTGCAACGATCCAAACATCCGAATTTTTAGCCGATGAAATATATTTTCTTCCGATTGATCCTTATTTTGTTGAACAGGTTATTAAAAAGGAAAAACCCGACGCAATAACTGTTTCATTTGGAGGTCAGACTGCATTAAACTGCGGTATCGACTTATATAAAAAAGGGGTTTTTAAAAAATACGGAATTCAAATTTTAGGAACTCCTATTGAAGCGGTAATTGCAACAGAAGACCGTCAGCTTTTTGCAGATCATCTCAAAAAAATCCATGTTCCGATTCCTCAAAGTAAAGCAGCTAAATCAGTTGAGGAAGCCGCAAAAATCGCAAGAACAATTAAATACCCGGTCATGGTAAGAGCAGGGTATGCGCTCGGTGGCCAAAAGTCGGGAGTTGCCCGTAACAAACAGGAATTAAAGCATATTGTTACGGAGGCGCTCGCTTTTTCTTCACAGGTACTTATCGAACAGTATCTTCATCATTTCAAGGAAATTGAATACGAAATCGTGAGGGACAAGGAAGACAACTGCGTTGCAATCTGCAATATGGAGAATATGGATCCTTTAGGGATCCATACGGGTGAATCAATTGTCGTCGCACCAAGCCAAACTCTCACTAACTATGAATACCATTATTTACGAAGAGTCGCGATAGATATCGTAAAGAGTTTCAATATTGTTGGTGAGTGCAATGTCCAGTTTGCGTTAAACCCAAAAAAATTCGAGTTTTATGTAATCGAACTAAACGCCCGTCTTTCCCGGTCTTCTGCTCTCGCATCAAAAGCAACAGGATATCCGTTGGCCTATGTTGCGGCGAAACTCGCTCTAGGAAAAAATCTGATGCAGGTGAAAAATCAAGTAACCCAAGTAACGCAATCGTTCTTCGAACCCGCTTTGGATTACCTTGTTGTTAAAGTGCCGCGTTGGGACCTGGAAAAATTTGAAGAGATTGACGAAAAAATCGGAAGCAGCATGAAGTCGGTTGGTGAAGTAATGGCAATCGGACGGAATTTTGAGGAGGCTATCCAAAAGGCTGTCCGCATGCTTGATATCAGCGTACAGGGGATAACGGACTCTCACGTAATTAATGGCAGCAATTATAAAAAATATATCAATATGCCGACGCCGAAACGACTTTTTGCGATGGTAGAAGGTTTGAAAAGAGGCATGCCTGTAGAAAAAATTTATCAAATCACTGGTATCGATCCCTGGTATTTATATCGGATTAAAGAAATTGTCGAAGCTGAAACGTCATTGATAAAAAACAAATTACTTGACAAAGACAGTCTTTTACGACTAAAAAGACATGGTTTTTCTGACAAAAAAATTGGCGAGTTAGTTGGTAAATCGGAATCAGAAATCCGTTCCTTAAGAAAGAAATATACCCTTTTCCCTTCTGTTTTTCAGATAGATACCTTAGCAGGTGAAGTTCCTGCGAAAACAAATTATTTATATACGACTTATCAGGGAAATCATCATGACGTCAAACCGCTTGGCAAGGATGGGGTGATCGTTTTGGGCTCCGGAACCTACCGGATTGGTTCTTCTGTCGAATTCGATTGGTCTTCAGTTAATGCCGCTTTAGCTTTGCGAAAGCACAAAAGAAAATCAATCATCATAAACTGTAATCCCGAAACGGTGTCAACCGATTATGACATTTCCGACAGATTATATTTTGAGGAGTTGAGTTTTGAAAGGGTAGCAGACATCGCAGAATTCGAAAATCCCGAAGGTGTTATTATTTCGGTTGGTGGCCAAACTCCGAATAATTTATCAAGAGACCTTCATGAAAATAATATAAAAATTCTTGGAACAAAACCCGAGGATATAGACAGGGCAGAGGACCGTAATAAGTTTTCTAAATTATTAGATCAACTTCAGATTCATCAACCCTGGTGGAGCAAATTTACCAATATGAGTGGAGCTTTGAATTTTGCCCATAGAATTGGTTTTCCCGTTCTTATTCGCCCATCCTATGTATTATCCGGACAGGCAATGAGCGTATGTTACAACAAAGAAGAATTGATCCGTTATATTAAAAAGGCAACATTGGTTAGTAGAGAGTATCCGATTACCATATCTAAATTTTTTACCGAAGCAAAAGAAATTGAAATGGACGCGATTGCGCAAAACGGGAGAATAGTAACCTATGCGATTTCAGAACACGTCGAGCACGCGGGTGTACATTCAGGTGATGCGACCATAATGTATCCTCCCCAAAGAATGTATCTTTTGACTGAGAAAAAAGTAATTGATGTAGCAAAAAAATTAGCAAAGTCCCTTCATATCACCGGGCCATTCAATATTCAGTATCTGGCAAAAGAAAATGACGTATTTGTCATTGAAATTAATCTTAGGGCGTCGAGAACCCTACCTTTTATCTCCAAAGTAACTAAAGTGAATTTCATTAAACTTTTTATCGATTCTTTATATAAAAAAGCGGACGAGCTTCTTATTGAATACCCCGATTATGTACTGGTTAAAGCTCCTCAATTTTCCTTTTCCCGATTAATAGGAGCAGATCCCATCTTAAGGGTAGAGATGGCGTCAACCGGAGAGGTAGCTTGTTTGGGCGATACCTTTGAGGAAGCATTACTGAAAGCAACCTATGCAACAGGAATAGAAATAACCAAAAAAACTGCACTGCTTTCCATAGGCGGAATCGTCAACAAGAAAAAATTCCTTGAGGCGGTAACGGATTTATCGGAAATGAAATTTAAATTGTACGCAACAAAAAAAACCTGTGATTTTTTGCATGATAACGGTATAAAAGCGGACTTTGTTTATAAAGACTATGAAGGAAAAAATCCAAGGGTAACCGAACTGATCAATAATAAAATGGTTTCGCTTGTCGTGAATTTAAGCGAAAAAGAAGAAGGGGAAGGACGGAGTTTTACCAAGCAGTTGACCGACGGGTATAGAATAAGAAGGTCAGCAATTGACAACAATATTGCTTTATTCACCGATCTCAATAAGGCTATGTTTTTCATCAAAGCGCTGAAACATTATAAAAAGGAAGATTTAAAAATAAAGTCGTGGAGAGAATATAGTTAAAAACAAACAATATGAACTACAAAACAATAAAAACGGAAATATTAGTTATCGGAGCAGGAGGTGCTGGATTAAGGGCCGCTGTCGAGGCAAAAAAAAGAGGAGCAGACGTTTATCTCATTGGAAAAGAAGTACTGGGTTGTGCGCATACCGGTATGGCAATGGGAGGCATGAATGCGGCAATGGTAAAACCCGCGACTCCTGCATTTCATGCGCAGATAACTATAGAAGGAGGATACTTCATTAATAATTACAAACTGGTAAAAATTTTTACCGATGAAATGCCAGCACGAGTTTTTGACCTTGAAAAATATGGAGTTATTTTTGACCGGGTTGATAACGGTGAATTTTATACCTGGGCCGGTCCTAAACAAAAATATCCTTTAAATATTTGCGTCGGTGATTACACCGGTCGGGAAATGATGCAAGGACTAGTGGATGAAGCACGGAAATTAAAAATCAAATATACCGATGAATTTTTCATAAGCAAACTTCTGGTTTCTGATCGTTCAATAATCGGTGCCATTGGTATTCATTTGAAAACAGGAACATTGCAGATATTCCTTGCTAAGGCGGTAATCTTGGCAACAGGCGGAGCAGGAAGAATGTATGAAGTAACTACCAATGCGGCGTCCAACACGGGTGACGGATATGCGATGGCACTGGATGCAGGAGCGGAACTCGTTGATATGGAAATGACGCAGTTTCACCCGACCGGTATGGCATATCCTCCTTCAAGCCGTGGAGTTTTGGTTACTGAAAAAGTGAGAGCACATGGAGGGATTCTACGGAATAAAAACGGCGAACGCTTCATGAAACGGTATTATCCGAAAGAGATGGAACTTGCAAAAAGGGACGAGGTAAGCAGATCTATTTATCAGGAAGTATCAGAGGGGAGAGGAACCAAGCATAGTGCAGTATATCTTTATGTAAATCATTGGCCAAAAGAAAAAATTTTGGAGCAGATTCCGGATGTATATGAACAATACAAAAACGTTGGTGTTGATATTTCCAAAGAACCAATGGAGATTTATCCCTCAATGCATCATGTGATGGGTGGGGTAAAAATAGATGAATGGGGAAAAACAAATATAGAAGGGTTATTTGCCGCAGGAGAAGTTGCAGGCGGAATCCACGGCGCAAATAGACTTGGAGGGAATTCAGTTGCGGAAGGACAGGTATTCGGAAGGCGCGCCGGGATGGCGGCGATAAAATACATTAAGTCTATTCGCTACCAAAACCCGCAAAGGAAAATTATCGGAGAAGAAATACAAAGAATTAACGCTTTCTTGCAAAAAAACAAAGGAATTCCGCCCCATGAAATCGAAGACGCGTTAAAAAAAACAATGTGGAACAACGTCGGGATTTTCAGGGACGAAAAAAGATTGTTAAAGGCAAAAAAAGAAATAAAGGCCCTCATGGAAAAAGCAAAAAAAATGCGTGTGAGAACGAGAATCAGAGAACGTAATAGAGATCTGCAGGATTGTCTTGAGATTGCCAATATGCTCAAAACCGCAGAGGCAGTTATCGAAGCTGCACTTCTCCGCAAAGAAAGTAGGGGGGCTCATAGTAGAGTCGATTATCCAAAAATGTTAGATGAATGGACAAAAAATATCGTCGTCAAAAAAGAAAACTCAAAAATAGTTACTAACATTGTTTCGGTGATAACAAAATAATGAAGAATACATTTTTGGTCTATAGGTACAACTCTGCCAAAAAAGCAAAACCAGTATTTGAGTCTTTTTCCGTTCCTTATATAAAAGGAATGACGGTCCTTGATGTTATTCAATATGTATATAAGCATCTTGATCCGACTCTTGCGTTTCGTTATGAGTGCAGACAAGGTATCTGCGGAACATGCGGAGTCATGCTCAATGACAAACCAGTACTTTCTTGTTCAACACAAATAGACCCAAAAAATAAAATCAATACAATAGGACCGTTGGCGAATTTTCCAGTAGAAAAAGATTTGATAGTGGATTTAAAACCAGTATTAAAACGATATCTAGAAGTTAAACCCTACCTTGATAAAATTCACAATGTAATCGTCACAAAAAAAACCGCAAACGAATCGAAGCCGTTCCGAAAATGTATTGAATGCGGTTGTTGCATTGCCGGAGTGGTTGAAAAAGACAAAAAAATCATCGATCATCTGGATCCGATGGCTCTGGTAAAAATTGCCCGCTATGTCACTGACCCAAGGGATGGCATCAAAAGAAAACAATTTGCAAAAAAAGCCGGTATAAAGAGCTATTCAGTAGAGATAGGTAAACAATTATCAGAAGTTTGTCCGCGCGGAATTCCCATAGAAACTGCAGTTAAATTACTGAATGAGTAGTATGAAAACATTGATCAAAAACGGATTGATCGTTACAAAAAATAAGATTATTCGAGGAAATATTATTGTTAGTGGAAAAGGGAAAATTGCAGACATTAATACAAAAAAAACCTTCGATTTTAAAGGAGAAATCTACGACGCAAAAGGAAACTACATTCTTCCGGGACTTATCGAAGTTCACGGACATATGAGGGAACCGGGACTGGAACATAAAGAAGACGTTCCTCATGGAACGCAAGCGGCAGTTGCCGGGGGGTTTACCAGCATCATCGATATGCCCAACACCAAACCGCCGACAGTCACTATTGATTTCCTCAAAGAAAAAATCGAAAAAATTTATCCAAACCGTTCATATACTGATTACGCTTTTTTCATGGGCGTGTCATCAGACAAGCTTGACGAATTGAAAAAGGTAAACCCGAAAGATATTGCTGGGATAAAAGTATTCATGGCGGGACATGAGACTACGCCGACTACGATTCCTGATGACAAGACTTTAGCAAAAATTATTGCGATAGTAGCCAAACGAAAAATTCTCCTGGCCGTCCATGCCGAAGACCAATACTTAATCAACGATTATAATGAGAGATACAAAAAAACAGGTCGTACAGATCCTGGGTTGTGGAGCGAGATCCGTCCGACAGAAGTTGTAGCCAAAGCGGCCAAACGGATTATTTCCTTAGCTGCAACATATCCTGACTGTAGATTATATCTGCTTCATCTTTCAACGCCGGAAGAATTTGCACTGGTCCATGCGGCACAAAAAAGAGGAATGAAAGTTTATGGAGAATTAGTAGGGTATCAGCTATTTTTTAATACCAGCGATTACAAAAAATATGGAAATAAAATTAAAGTTGCTCCGGCATTACGGACTCCAAAAGATCAGAGTATCCTGTGGAAATTGTTTCATGACGGAGGAATCAATGTGGTTTGTTCTGAGCATACTCCCCATGAATGGGAAACTAAAAACCAACCCGACGTCTGGAAAGCCCAATCGGGAACTCCGGGAATACAGGAAATGCTTCCGGCTTTAATTACGGGATGGGTAAACAGGTATGGCAAAAAAAATATTGAAGAAGGATTAATGAAGATTGGAGAATATTGTTCGGAGAATCCTGCAGAAATTTTTGGCTTTAAAACAAAAGGTTTAATTGCAAAAAATAAGGATGCTGATTTTTCAATAGTCGATTTAAAAAACGTTTGGCATGTCAAAAAAAAGGATTTATTCAGCAAATGCGGTTGGTCTGCGTATGAAGGGATGAAATTAGTTGGGAGACCAGTTGCAACATTTTTAAGAGGCGAGAAGGCTTATGAAAATGGTTCAATTATTGGTAAACCAACCGGAAAATGGTTACGAAACATATGAAAAAAATACTATACGGAAAACAAACTCATCAAGCTCTGGAAAATTTTCCCTTTTCCATCCATCGAGTTCACAAAAAACTGATATACGCCATTGTAATGATTAAAAAAGCGGCTGCCCAGGCCAATGAAAAAGCAGGGAAACTTTCAAGCGCAAAAACCCACGTAATCGTTAAGGCGTGTGATGAAATATTGAAAGGAAAATATGATGACCAGTTTGTCACACCGGCGCTTCAGGGTGGTGCCGGAACCTCGATCAACATGAATGTGAATGAAGTCATTGCAGCGTTGTCAAAAACCCATCCCAATGATGACGTGAATATGAGCCAATCAACCAACGATGTTAATCCTGCGGCTTTGAAAATCACCAGCATTTACCTGATTATGGAATTATTAAGGAATCTTGATCAGTTGGTTATTACTTTTGAAAAAAAAGCCCGTCAATACAAACATGTTCTTAAACTCGGAAGAACCCATTGGCAAGATGCAGTGCCGACTACTTTCGGGGAGGAGATGGAATCATATGCGGCTGTTTTGAAATCGGACCGAAAACGGATTACAGAAATTCTTGCGTATTTTTATGATCTTGGTCTTGGAGGAACAGCAATAGGGAATAGCGTTAATGCCCCAAAACAATATGTTACGGAAGTTTATGCCCGGTTGAAAAAAATGACCGGCATAAATCTAAAACCATCCTTTAATTTCATGTCCCAAACCAGCAGCCAATCTGATTTTTGTCATTTAAGCGCGGTTATGACCATACTGTGTCTTGACCTGTCGAAAATCGCCGGTGATATACGATTCATGGCGAGCGGTCCAAAAGGAGGAATTGGAGAAATAAAACTGCAACCGCTTCAGCCCGGTTCGTCAATCATGCCGGGCAAAGTCAATCCTGTCATCCCGGAAGTGATTAATCAATTGTATTATTTGGTGAATGGAAAGAATGAAACGATTCATGAAGCGGCCCATGATTCCAATCTGGAACTTGGAAATATGTTTCCGATCCTTGCGGATTCTTTGATCTCGATATTACAATTGACCTCAACCGGAATACAGCTTTTCAATGAAAAATGCATAAAGACAATGAAAGTGGATGAAGAACGCTGCCGTGAACTTTTGGAAAAATCAACAGCTTATGCGACTCCACTTACCCTTGTATTGGGATATGATATCGTAAGTAACATTGTCAAAGAAGCGCTTGAAAAAAACAAGACGATTCGCGAAGTTATCTTGGAGAAAAAATTAGTGACAGAAAAGGAATTTGATACAATTATTAAACATTAATCATTAAAGGAATCAATTTTAAATAAAACGAATGAAAAATTCAGTAGTTGAGATTCTCAAAAAAGTCGGGGCCATTATTACCGATAGCCACATTGTTTATACGTCAGGAAAACACGGAAGCGTATATCTTAACAAAGATGCGCTCTATCCTCATACAGTGGAAACTTCGAAAATAGGAAAAATGTTTGCAGAAAAATTCAAAAAAAAGAAAATCGATGTGGTAGCGGCTCCAGCACTTGGAGGGATTATTCTTTCGCAATGGACAGCATATCATCTGTCGAAACTCAAAGGGAAAGAAGTATTAGGAGTCTACACCGAAAAGACACCGGAAAAAAACCAGATTTTTACCCGTGGATATGACAAATTGGTAAAAGAAAAAAATGTTTTGGTGATTGAGGATTTAACGACAACCGGAGGATCGGTAAAAAAAGTCGTAGATAGCGTTAAAACAGTGGGGGGAAAAGTTGTGGCTGTTTGTGTCATGGTGAACCGCGATCCCAAAAATGTAACTTCAGAAACAGTCGGAGCGCCATTTTCTGCTTTGGGAATATTTCCTGCAGAGGCATTCGATGAGAATGTTTGTCCTCTTTGCAAAAAGAATGTACCAATCAATACGACGGTTGGTCATGGTAAAAAATATTTAGAGAATAAAAAATAGTGATGATATTCCAAAAAAAACTTGACTCAATCGTCAAAAAAAACAACTCTCTCGTTTGTGTTGGGTTGGACTCCGATATCAATAAAATTCCTGGTTTTATCCGAAACGGCGCTCATCCGCAATCGACCTTCAATAAGGCTATAATCGAAGCAACTCATGATTTGATTTGTGCCTATAAACCCAATACTGCTTTTTACGAGCAAAGAGGTCATGCGGGGATCGAGGCGTTGAAGATGACCTGCGATTATATCCGTGAAAAATATCCGGAAATAATTATTATCATTGACGCCAAACGCGCCGATATCGGAAGCACCAACGAGGGATATGTCAAATTTATTTTTGATTATTTGGGCGCAGATGCGGTTACCCTTCATCCGTATTTGGGAAAAGAAGCTCTCTCGCCTTTTTTGGAGCGGAAAGACAAAGGATGCATTATTTTATGCCGTACCTCCAACCCTGGTGCTGGAGATCTACAGGACCTACCAATTTTAACCCCGCAGGTTAAAAAGAGGGCCTTGCAACAAGTAAAATTGTATAAAATTGTTGCAAAAAAAGTCGTCAAGGATTGGAACAAAAACAATAATTGCATGTTGGTAGTTGGCGCAACTTATCCGAAAGAGTTAAAGGAAGTCAGGAAAATTGCCGGAGATATGACTTTTCTGGTACCGGGAGTTGGAGCACAAGGTGGAGACATAGAGCAGACCGTGCAAGCGGGGTTGAATTCCAAAAAGGCAGGTATGATCATTAATTCTTCACGCGGAATTATCTTTGCTTCGTCGGGTAACGATTTTACACAAGCGGCAAGAACGGAGGCTCAAAAATTACGGGACGCTATTAATCTATACAGATAGAATGGTACAATAATATTTCAATGGAGATAAAACCTACAAATTATAACCTTTCATTAACTCCCGATTTAAAAAAATTCACTTTCAAAGGAGAAGAAATCATTACATTTGAAATAAAGGAACATCACCACGAAATCATATTGGATTGTGCAGATATTGCGGTAGAAAAATGTGAATTAATTCTCGGTAAGGAACAGGTAGCTCTCTCTTTTTCAGAAAATGCGACCAGTGAAACGCTTCATGTTCATTTTAAGACACCCTTATCACAAGGAACGCATTCTCTAAAAATAACATACAATGGCATTATAAATGCAGAGCTTTACGGTTTTTATAGGAGCAGATATACACTTAAAGGAAAAGAGGAATTTGTACTGACTACACAATTTGAACCGACCAAAGCTCATTATGCATTTCCCTGCATAGATCATCCATCATATAAAGCGACCTTTGACGTAACTTTTATTATTCCCAAAGACTATACGGGCATTTCAAACATGCTCCCCAAAGAAGAAAAAAATATATCACCGAAACAAAAAATGGTCCGTTTCGAAACAACTCCGGTTATGTCCACCTATTTACTCTATTTCGGAATTGGGAGATGGGAAATCATAGAGAAACGGATGAAGCATACTATTCTTATTCGGGGAATCACTACGCCGGGTAAAGCCAAATATACGGAATTCGCTTTGGAGGTAACCGAAAAATGTCTGGAGTATTTTATCGAATATTTTGATTATCCGTATATTCTGCCGAAAATTGATATGCTGGCGATTCCCGATTTTGCGTCAGGAGCAATGGAGAATTGGGGAGCGGTTACGTTCCGTGAAATTTTACTTTTGTATTATCCTGGAAAAACGTCAAAAGCGATACGCGAACGGATTGCCGAAGTTATTTGTCATGAGTTGGCTCACCAGTGGTTTGGTAATCTGGTGACAATGAAGTGGTTTGACAACATCTGGCTCAATGAGAGCTTTGCAACATATATGGCATTTAAGGCGCTTCATCATATTTTTCCCCATTGGGAAAACTGGCAAAACTATGTCATCGATACCGTGTTTGACGGTATGGCTTTAGACAGCCTTCATTCTACCCATCCAATCCATGTTCGCGAGGTGAAAGTGAAGGATATCGATGAACTATTTGATGAGATTTCCTATGACAAAGGAGGAAGTGTTTTACGGATGATTGAGGGGTATTTGGGTGGAGAAAACTTTAAAAAGGCGATAAGAAACTATATACGTATGTTCCAGTATCAGAATACTGTTGCCAGGGATCTCTGGAATCGGTTTGAAGACGCCTCCGGTGATTTGACCGTTGAGATGATTGAAAAATTCATTATGCAGCCTGGTTTCCCGCTTGTTATGGCTAGTCAAGAGAATAACAGACTCCAATTACGTCAGGAGCGCTTTCTTTTTTTGGGAACCGATAAAAACAAATATAGCTGGGATATTCCTCTGGTGATACAATCTAAAGATACCCCAAAGCGGAAACTGATTCTGACCGACACCGAAAAAACGCTGGAACAGTTTAAAGAAGAACTGACGAGTTTGAATAGTAATTACACAGGATTTTATCTTTCGGCCTATGATGATAAGCTATATCGTCAGTTAGGCGGGCATTTTGGATCCAACAGCCCGCAGGGCAAAGTAGGCATGATTCATGATCTGTATTATCTGGTTCTCGCCGGCAAAAAGGATCTTGATATATTTTTGGATTTTATCTCCGAGCATGCGCTCTATGAACAAGATTCCTATGTTTCCCAATATATGGCGGGTAAACTTCTCAGAATAGTTAAATTGACAGAAAACGGGAGAGCAAAAGAAATGCTTCGTAACGTTTCACAACAAATCATCAGACAATGTGGATACAAGCCAGTACCGGAGGAAAAACTGAGCGTTTCAAATGCAAGAAACACCGCAATATCCAGTCTGGTTTTATTGGAGGATAAGTCGGCAGTTCATTTCGTCAAGAAGTCTTTTTTGGCTTCTCTCAAGGATGAAACAGTGCTTCATAAGGATTTAAAAGGAACGGTATATGCTTCTGCGGTTTGGGTCGATGACGCATATTATCCTGTTATTCTTGATCTTTACCGTAAAAAGGAGATTCAGGAGGAAAAAATAAAATTATTGTCCGCGCTCTCAAATTCCCAGAATCCGCATCTGGTAGAAAAGACCCTGAATTACATACTGACAAAGGACGTACGGTTGAGTGACTATTTTTATCCTATCGTAACTGCTAGTCTTAATCCGAAAGCTCAAAAAACAACCTATGATTGGCTCATCAAAAAATGGGACCGTATTTTGGAAAAATTAGGCTTGGTGACGGTCTTATACATGCGGAAGACCTTGAAGTTTATTGTCCCCGAATGCGCAATTGGAAAGGAGCAGGAAATAAACCTTTTCCTGCAGGAAAAGAAAATTGCCGGTCTCGACAAAACCTACGCACAGGTTTTGGAAGAACTAGAGGTGAATGCGAGGTTTGTGAGGAATTATAGGAAGTATGGTTAAGATAGGGGTTATTAGGACAGTATAAAATAAGACTTTGGTTTGAATTTTTGATATTTTATTATATAATTTGAGATAGTAAGATTTTAGAACAAACGGAAATATCATTTTGCATATCTTGATATATGCTTGAAAACATACAATATGTTATTAAGAAGGCCCAATTTATTACAATAAATCAACGTTTTCTTGATACATTTGTATCAAAAATTTCCCTTTCGGATATCCAAAAGTCATTAGGTAAGAACGATAATGCAGAATCAGGTCATTATGAGGAAGAGATCAACCTATTATTTTTATTTAGTTGTATCAATTTTGCTTTCTGGAGTTTGGATGCAGAGGAGCAGCTTATAGAAGAGGCAAGAACAAAAAGAAAAGAAAAGATTATAAAAGCCATTCGTACATTGTTACTGGATCATAAACCAAAATTATTGGGCACCTTATTAAATAGTATCAGCCTAGACGAGTTTTCAAAAAGATTCAAAAATATTACCCCTTCATTCTTGAATGAGAGATGGCAGAACTTGAGGGAAGCGGGGTTAATACTTGAATATAAATATAATAACTCGTATATGAACGTGCTTATGGATGCGGGATTTGACGCAGAAAAAGCTTTGTCGTTAACCGTTAAATATTTTCCCAGTTTCGATGACCGGTCAATATACAAAGGTAGAGAAATAGAGTTTCATAAAAGAGCTCAGGTTTTGTTAGGTTTTATCTCAAGAATCCCTGATAAACTCTATAAGCTAACAAATATTGATAAGTTGATAGGCGGGGCAGATTACCGGATTCCACAGCTATTGAGACATTTAAAAATTATCCAATACTCGAAATTACTAAAAGACAAAATTGATAAAAATGCTTTGATTGAATCAGGTTCAGAGGAAGAGATTGAAATAAGGGCATTTACTTTGTGGGTAATCCATTTAATAAAAAAAATGCTTTATGATAAAACAAGGAATACAATCACCGCAATGGACGTTGATTGTTATTTATGGAGCCTGAACCATAAATATGGTGATTTGAAGCCACATCATAGAACAATTTCAATTTATTATTAAAATTAAAATATGTATAGCAAAGATCTTGTCAAAACCGAAACAATCAGTCTTCCAACGCAGTTTGGCCATTTTCTGTTAACCACGTATATCGTTAGCCTAAAGGATCAGCCTAATATGAGGTATATCATTGCTTTTCAAACGCATAAATTACCTGAAATACCTTTGATCAGAATCCACTCGACATGCCTTTTTGGCGAAACATTCGATAGCATGCTTTGCGATTGCGGAGAACAGCTGATAAAGAGTCTAAAACTCATTGGTAAAAAGCAGGGAATTTTGTTTTATCTGGATCAAGAGGGTCGGGGTCATGGATTGGTCAATAAGATACTCGAATATATGTTCCAGGAGAAAGGCAGTGACACAATTCAGGCAAGCCAGAAGCTCAACCTGCCTATTGACAGCAGGAAATATACGATGGTTGCCCAAATATTGGAATTGATGGGGATAAAAAAAGTTAAATTGATTACGAATAACCCTCAAAAAATATCGGATTTGGAAAAAGAAGGTATAAAAGTTGTAGAAAGAGTAGTAATCAAACCAACGGTAAATAAATACAATTACAAATATTTAAAAATAAAAAAAGAAAAGCTTCATCATCTCATAGATATTTAATCCGGAGTCATCTTCCATACGAAGTCGAATATTTCCTTGGATACTTCAAAAAAATCCTTACTGAGAATGATTACGCCACTTACATGTTTACTTAGATTGACCATCGCGATTTTATTATCATAAATCATAAAGTCAGATGCGGATAATTGAATTGAAGGATGGGCAACTTTATAGTGATAGCGGCTATTCTGGGCAAACATGTTTGTAAGCTTTTGGGATACCTTTGAATTCTCAACGATTTCCCAGATAATCAAATTGGGGTTTTTATCTATAGCTTCATTAAAAAGATTGAAATTGTCGGGAAAGACCAAAGAAACGGCGCCGAACTTTACATACGACCTGACTTCTTTGGCGTTTAATACATCTTTATAGATAAGCTGAACTTCTTTTTTCCCTTCGTAATACTTTACCTCTATTTTTTGTTCTTCAGACCGAGGTTTTGATAAATAGCCATCCAATGTTTTTACAAAATCGGGAAAATCCGATTGCAGTTGCTTTACTCCTTTTTCCTTTTGTTCTATAAGATAATAAAGCCTATCCGGTTGTTCTGCTACAATCTGTCTTCTTGAACCATGGACTGTTTGAGTAATTAGTCCTTTTGAAATTAGACTTTCGACGTTGAAATGGGTGGTGATTCTTTTTATCCCAATGTGTTCTGCCAAGTCTTTTACTGTTGAAGCACCTATTTCCAGTAGTCCCTGGTAGACTTTAGATTCAATTTCGGTGAGTCCCAGATCCTGCAGATAGTCGACGATTTTTTTCATATGGTTGATTCATTATATCATATTTTTTGTTGTAGGCAAGCAACTGTTATTAGTATATAACACAATATAAAGAAAATAAAATCATATTTAAGCGTAAATTTTTTATGAATGAGTAAAACTGTTATTGTTAATTAACATGTTGTTGGTTATAAACAACAATCCCACTTGACAAATATAAAATAGGGGGGTACACTATCTTTATTAGGTTCAAGCTTGTATATACAACGATGTCTTTACAAGATATAGTAAAAACCAAAAACATCATTCGCGTAGGTCTTCATGACAATCTGTCTTCTGCATTATCAAAACTGTCAACTTCACACGATGCCGCATTCCTTTTTAACGATGAAGACAAGTTCATGGGAGTGGTGAACCCGTACTATTCCCTTATAAAATCGTCTTATCCGGGCAATGCGAAAGTGGAACATTGCGTCTATCATCCGCCAAAGATTTATATAGACTATTCCATTGCAAAAACAGCCGACCAATTCATTCAATCAAAGGTTCATTACCTTCCTGTCTTTGACTATGAAGAACACTTTCTGGGTATTATCTCTGCCCGCCACCTTTTAGCGCAATTTAGGGATCTGCCACTCTTTAACAAAAAAATAAAAGACCTTTTTAGGGGAAAAGGTCACCCCCTTTCGGTTATTTCGGAAGACGATACGGTTACAAGGGCGGTAAATATGTTCAAATTAACCAAACACTCCAAACTTATTGTTGTGAATAAGGACGAAAA